>Ga0208826_1000208_pt1 | contig 68082 bp, 56 predicted proteins | sample AD_UKC115_MetaG_FD_184451 | JGI IMG/M metagenome (GOLD analysis project Ga0208826, IMG submission 184451) | Active sludge microbial communities of municipal wastewater-treating anaerobic digesters from Hong Kong - AD_UKC115_MetaG (SPAdes)... | ecosystem: Engineered > Bioreactor > Anaerobic >... | reverse complement strand
GAAATTCGCACCGACCGTCGAATAGATCGGGATGGCGGAAATCGATTTTGGATCGGACATCGGTGCGCGCAGGGTGAACCAGCGCTGGCGCGACGCGTCAACGAATTGCGTATCGCTGGCCGGCACGAAGGTGCTCCAAGCCGCCGAAATCGTGCCATCCTGCGCATCGGCGTCGACCCACAAGCCTTGCTCGCTCTTGGTCGGGTCGGCCCATGCGCCGGACAAGCCGCCGACCGCCACCCCCGTGGCGGCATTCGGGCAACGGCCCGCAGTGTCCTCGCGTTGCCATGCCAGCGTGCCGTTTTGCGGGATGCGCTGGTCGACGGGCCCGAGCTGTGCGCCGCGCGCGGCATCGGTGAAATGAAACTCGAGTGTGGCGTGATTGCAGTCCGCGAAGGTGAGCGTTGCGGAGCCAGCGAGGCTCACCTCGACGGCAGATGCCGCATCGAAACTGCCGCCGAGCGTGCGATACAGCGAGACCTGCGCGATGCTACCGCTCGCGCTCACATCGCCTTGAAGAGAATACCAACGTTGATTGCGTTCATCGCTCGTGGCAATGCCATCGAACGTGAGCCAGCGACCCGCAAGCGTCTGCTTGCCCGGCGTGGCCGCATCCGGCGTCGTCTGCAACAGCATTCGACTACCGGGCTGGGAGGTGCTGAACCACGTGCCGGACAAGCTCTGCGCATCAAGGACGGTAGATGTGGCGGCGAAAGGCAGGGCATCGTTTCGTGCCGGCGCCGCCGCGACCGGGCAGGAAATGCAAACATCAAGAGCGCCGAGTACGAAAGCCGACAGCCACGTTTTCATGAAAATCTCCGCGAAGGGAATCAATTCGTTTCCGACCACGTGCGCCGCAGGCGTCGTCGGTTCGTAGTGGGAAACGCAACGCGGCCAGACAAAACGACAGGGTTGGGAAAATTTCCCCGCTGCCGATCGAGGAAGCGGCAGGGCAGCCAGCTCGGTGTGCGGGTCATTCGTGGAAATTAGAGTCTTGCCCCCAGCGGTTTCATCGGTGGTGGAGAGGGCTTGCGTTGCGCCGAGAATAGAGAGGGATCCGAAAACCGAACGATGTGGCGCGCTTGCTATACTTCGCGCCGGTATAGGGGACGCCGATGACGCAGTCCGTGACGGCACTTATCGATGCGGCCAACGGCGGTGACGCCGAGGCGCTGCGGCGGCTGTTCGCGCGCGTGTACGACGAGTTGAAGCGACTGGCGCATATCCAGTTGGCCAAGGCTGGCGGGCAGACCTTGAACACGACCGGCCTCGTGCACGAGGCGTATCTGAAATTGGCCCAGCCGGGCGAGCGTGGTTTGAACGACCGCGAGCATTTTTTCTCGCTCGCCGCGCGTGCGATGCGCCAGATCGTGATCGATCGCGCGCGCGCGCAAGTCGCCGAAAAACGCGGGGGCGGCACGGTCGAAGTTTCCGACATCGACGCGGCCTTCGATGTCGCCAGCGGCGATCTCGGCCCCGAGGCGCTGCTGCGCATCAATGACGCGCTCAGCCGCTTCGGCAAAGAGGAGCCGCGCTTGGCGCAGCTGGTCGAATTACGGTTTTTTGCGGGATTGGAACTCGAGCAAATCGCCGCCTTGCAGCAGGTGAGCGAGCGCACGCTCAACCGCGATTGGCGGCGTGCGAAAGTGAAGTTGTATCTGGCCCTGAATTCGTGAATGGCACGCGACCGATGCGGGCATTGGCATCGCGCATGTCGTTTTCGTCGCCGGAGTACGTTTCCCCAAGCACATGACCTCCATTGATCGCGAGCGGCTGGAAACCCTGTTCGACGCGGTGGTCGAACTGTCTGCGGCCGAGCGCGCGGCGCATCTGGCGCAAATGTGTGGCGACGATGCGGCCTTGCGGACGGAACTCGAACGCTGGCTTGCGTTGGACGCCACGCTCGGCGATTTTCTCGAAGCGCCGCCGGATATCGTCGTCGCCGCGCGCGTGGACGCGAGCACCACCGCCATGCCGAAGAATTTCGGCCCGTGGCGCGTGCTGCGGTCGCTCGGTGCCGGCGGCATGGGCGAGGTGTGGCTGGCCGAGCGCGCCGATGGCGAATACGAACAGCGCGTGGCGATCAAACAGGTGGCGTATCCGACGCCGGGCTTGTTGCAGCGTTTTCGTCAGGAGCGGCAAATACTCGCACGCCTGGATCATCCCAACATCGCGCATTTGATCGACGGCGGCGTCGACGCGCGCGGCGCGCCCTATTTCGCGATGGAGTATATCGAGGGCGTGCCCATCACCGCGTTTGCACGCAAGCTCGATCTGCGCGCGATGCTGGAGTTGCTGCTCAAGGTGTGCGAGGCAGTGCGTTTTGCGCACCAAAACCTGATCGTGCATCGCGATCTCAAGCCCTCGAACATTCTGATTGCCGCCGATGGCACGCCGAAGCTGCTCGACTTCGGCATCGCCAAGATGCTTGCCGCCACCGAAACCGGCACCGAGCCCAGCGCCGCGACGGGCACTGGCCTGCGCCTGATGACGCCGGGCTACGCCGCACCCGAACAATATCGCGGCGAGGCAGTGACCACGTCGACCGACATCTACGCGCTCGGCGTCGTGCTGTACGAACTGCTCGCGGGCGCGCGCCCGCACGCGCGCGCGGGCGAGGGTGCCGCGCAAACGCATGCCGTGCTGCACGAAGATGCGCTGCCGCCGAGTGCGGCGCTGGCGAGCGCGGATGCCGCACGCAAGCGCGCGCTGCGGGGCGATCTGGATCGCATCGTCTTGATGGCCATTGCGCGCGAACCATCGCAACGCTATGCCTCGGTCGATGCGCTCGCCGCCGATATTCGCAACCATCTTGAAGGGCAGCCCATTGCCGCCGTTGGGCGCAGTCGCTGGTATCGCCTGCGCAAATTCGTCGTGCGCAATCGCATCGCGACGGCTGCTGCGGCGCTGGCGTTGTTGGCCTTGATCGCTGGTTTCAGCGTCGCGCTCGTGCAGGCGCGCCACGCGCGCGCGCAAGCCGAGCGCGCCGAGCGTGGTAACGATTTTTTGATTCACATGATCGCCAATGCTGATCCGTACTTCGGTGGCAGACCGCCGTTGCTGGTCGACGCGCTGGATCGCTCGGTCGCAGAAATCCCACAACGCTTGGCCGGTCAACCCTTGCTCGAAGCGGATATTCGCCGCGCCATCGGTCAGGCCTACGCGGTGCTCAATCGCAACGAGGATGCCGGAAAACAACTCGAACGCGCGGCCACGCTGCGCAAGAGCGAGGGCGGCAATGCCTATGCGCAGATTCTGCAATCCCAGGCGTTTCTGCAATGGCAGTTGGGCCACTACGATGCGGCCGAGGCCTTGTATCGGCAGGCGCTGGCGCAATGCACGCAGGATGCAAGCGGGCGCAGTCAACGCTCGGATGTGTTGAATGATCTGAGCAGTCTGCTCGGCGACGTTGCGCGCTACGCCGAGGCGCTCGACTACGGGCAGCAAGCGCTGGCGATCAAGGAAAAATCCCCCGACGTGTTGCCGCGCGAGCATGCGGTGAACTTGTCCAACATCGCCAAGGCGCTCGACGGTTTGGGGCGCTTGCAAGAATCCGAAGCGATGTATCGGCGCAGCTTGAATGAACTGGAATCGGTGCTGCCACTGCCCGAGCTTGACATGGGCATCGCCTACAACAACCTCGCCTACGTGCAGGACGAGCTGGGCCAACTCGAAGCCGCGGTGCAATCGCAAGAGCGCGCCGTGGCCCTCAACCGCAAAGTGCTCGGCGTGGAGCAAGGCCTGACCATCAAGCTTGGCAATCTCGCCCAGCGTTATTTGAAACTCGCACGCATCGAACCCGCGCAAAGCGCCATCGATGAAGCCTTGCGCGCTGCGGCGACGACGCTCAGCGCAACGGATTGGAAAACCGGCAACCTGCATGCGCTCGCGGCCAAGGTCGCGCTCGCGCGCGGCGATGCCGAGGCGGCCATCACGCAGGCACGCATCGCGCTGCACATCTACGATCAGACAACCGCGCTGGAACCCGGCCGCCGCGAAAAAGCGCAGGCGACGCTGGGTGAGGCAAAGCAACTCGCCGCGCGCGGAAGAGTGCCGTAATCCGCCTGTCGTGATGATTCGCGTCGGCAGTGCGCGCCTGCGATCATCGCGTGAAGGCTGCGATATACTCGAGCATCGGCATCGCATCTTTTGGAGGCGGCAATGGGCGGCATGGTGGCGCTGGTTTTGTTCGTTCTGATTTTCATCGGCATCGCGAAGACGGTTCGCATCGTGCCGCAGGGCTACGAGTGGACCAAGGAAACCTTCGGCCGCTACACCTCGACGATGGATCCGGGTCTGCACATTCTCGTGCCGATCTATCACTCGGTCGGGCACAAGATGAACATGATGGAGCAGGTGCTCGACGTGCCAAGTCAGGACGTCATCACCAAGGACAACGCGGTCGTGCGCGTGGACGGGGTGGTGTTCTATCAGGTGCTCGATGCGGCCAAAGCGGCGTATGAAGTCGCCAATCTCAATCAGGCGGTGCTCAATCTCATCATGACCAACATCCGCACCGTGCTCGGTTCGATGGATTTGGACGAATCGCTGTCCAAACGCGACGAGATCAATGCGCGCCTGTTGAAGGTGGTCGACGAGGCCACGCATCCGTGGGGCGTGAAGTGCAACCGCATCGAGATCAAGGACATCCAGCCGCCGCAAAATCTGATCGATTCGATGGCGCGGCAGATGAAGGCCGAGCGCGAAAAACGTGCCAACATTCTCGAAGCCGAAGGCCTGCGGCAGGCGGCGATCCTGAAAGCAGAGGGCGAAAAGCAATCCGCGATTCTCTCCGCCGAAGGCAAGCGCGAAGCGGCGTTCCGCGAAGCCGAAGCGCGCGAGCGTCAGGCCCAGGCCGAGGCCAAGGCGACGGAAATGGTCTCGCAGTCGATCCGTTCCGGCGACATCAATGCGATCAATTATTTCGTTGCGACCAAGTACGTCGATGCGTTGAAGGCGATGGTCGGCGCGCCGAACCAGAAAATCATGTTGCTGCCGATGGAAGCGACCGGCGTGCTCGGCTCGCTCGCCGGCATCGCCGAGTTGGCCAAATCGAGTTTGCAGGAGCAGCAGGCTGCGAGCACGCCGAAATCTGCGGCGACGACGCGCACGGTGAACTTGCCGCCGAATTCTCAAGCCTGATTTTTTTTCCTTCTCCTACCGCGAGAAGGCACGAAAGGAGCCCGCAATGCACTATGGCTGGTGGATACTCGCTCTCGTTCTGATCGGCGCCGAGTTGCTGGCGCCGGGCTATTTCCTGATCTGGATCGGGTTCGCCGCGGCGGCGCTGGGTGTCGTCACGCTGTTCGCGCCGGATTTGCCGCTGCTCGCGCAGGCGATCCTGTTCGCTGCGCTGGCGTTGCTCAGTTGCTTCGTCTATTGGCGGTTCGTGCGCAAAATCGTCGGCGAAAGCAGCGACCAACCGTTGCTCAATCGCCGTGCGGCGCAGTTCATTGGCAGGCGTTATACGCTAGAAACGGCCATCGTCGGTGGCCGCGGCAAAGTGCGCATCGGCGACTCGCCGTGGCTGGCCGAGGGGCCCGATCTTCCCGCCGGTAGCGAGGTCGAAGTGGTCGGCGTCGACGGCACCACGGTTACGGTGCGCGCGGCAAGCTGACGCAGGCGGCACTGCCCGGCGCGCTGCGCTGGCTTCTGAGCTATCGAGCCGCTGCCAGCAGTTGCGCAAAGCGCGCCATCTCGCCGGCGTCCATGTCCGAAACGATCGCGGCGTTCTGCGTGCCGATTTTTACCGGGTCGATGCGGTAGCCGGATTCCGCGATCGTCGCCGCGCTCGCCATCGCCGCCGTATCGGGCAGCACGAACACGTCGATCAGATGCTGGCCGTGGCGGTAGACGAGCACGGGCAGGCGCAGATCGCCGGCATAGTCGATGCGTCCGCCGACGAGGTCGAATCCTTGTTCGGCGAAATCGTGTACGGTCGGAGCGATGCCGATCTTGCCCTCGAACCACGGTTTGACGGTGTGGCGGTCGGTCGATATCACATCGACGGGCGAGGCGGCGGCCAGAGCGCGCCAGTGGCTTGCGAACAGGTCGCGGGCAAGCTGCGAGTGCATGGACGTCTGCGCCAGTTCGCTCGCATGACGTGGCGAATTCCACAGCGTGACGGCCATGCCGCCGGCGCCGAAGGCGAGCGCGATCGATGCGGCGTGGGCCAGCCATCGTGGTGCCGACCCACCGCGCCGCGGGTGTATCGGCGCGCCTTCGCGCGCTTGCGTTGCGGCGAATTTTTCCAGACGCTTGCGCAGCAGTTGCGGTGCGGTGTGGCGCGGTGCGTCTTGGCGCAGCGTCGTGCGCAGCGCGTCGAGTTCGATCAGCGCGACGCGGCAGATGGCGCAGCCATCCAGATGTGCTTCGAATTCGCGACTCGCGGTGCGGTCAAGTTCGCCGTCGAAGTACAGCGGCAGGGCATCCCGTGCGATTTTACAATCCATGCGTTACCTCGCTGGCGGCGTTGCCGCCGAGAGTTTTATGCAGCAAGGCGCGGGCGCGCGCGAGGCGCGACATCACCGTGCCGATGGGGATTTGCAATACATCCGCAATCTCGCGGTAGGAAAACGCCTCGATCTCGCGCAGGATCAGCGCCTCGCGGAACTCCGGCGGCAGCGCGTCCAGTGCGCGCGCGATGCGGGCGCGTCGCTGCGCCTGATCCAGGAGCTCCTCCACGTCGTCCGCCTCGCTGTGCGGCAACAAGCGTTCGAGCGCGCTGCGTGCGGGGCCATCGTCGTCGCCCGTCGTGCCGTCGAGCGAAACATGGCGCATCTCGCGCTTGCGCGATTGCAGTCGCGCGAGGCAGCAGTTGCGCACGATCGCAAGCCACCACGCGCGCGCGCTGCCGCCGGCGTACGTGTCGGCGGCGCGTGTGGCGCGGACAAACGCATCGTGTACGGCGTCGGCGGCATCGTGCTCGTTGCCGAGCAGCCAGCGACCAAGGTTGTACGCCGCATCGAGATGATGCAGTGCCAACTCGCCGACGAGCGTTGGCGACGTTGCCGTAGTCACACGTCGACACCTGCCGATCGGACCGCGCAGGCGCGACATGAAACCGCGAAGCCGATGCCGCTGTATCTATTTGCGCACATGCACGACGCCGGTCATGAACGGGTGGACGACGCAGAAATACTCGAAGTCGCCTTCCTTGGTAAAAGTATGCTCAAACTTGTCGCCCGTATCCATGGCTTTCGAATCCACGGATTTGTCTTTGACGCCGGTAACCGTGTGCGGCACCTCGTCGCGATTGGTCCAGACGACTTTCGTGCCGGGCGCGACCGTGATTTCCTTCGCCGCGTAGGTGAACTTGACGATGTCGACGCTTGGCGCGGCCGTCACTGCGGCGAGTAGCGACGGCGCGGCAAACGCGATGATGAAGATGGCAACGAGCAGGACGCCGCTGCGCGCGTACGTTGCCGAGAGCTGGGAGAGAGTGCGATACATATATAAGTGTGTCGCCGAAAGGCGGAGCATGGGCCAACGCATCAGCGTTCCAGCGGCTTGTCGATCATTGCCAGCGCGCGCTTGCCGCGTACGACGCTGAGCTGGCGTGTGCCGAGCAATTTGCCAAGCTCGCCAGCCGGTACCTTGACGGGGCCTGGCTCACCGATGCCCGCCTGTCCCGGCATTGGCAGCGGATAGGCCAGCGACATCGCTGTGTGCAGGGCGATATTGCCTTCGACCTTCTGCAACGCCTGATGGACATGCCCGTTGAGCACGGTGACCGAACCGAACGGGCGCAGCAGCGCCAGTGCTTGTGCGGCATCGGCCGTGCCCCAGCCCCACGGTTCCCACACGGTCCACATTGGAATGTGCGCGAGGACGACGATCGGCGTCGAGTGCGCCACGCGGGCGAGATCGGCTTTGAGCCAGGCGAGTTGTTCCTCGCCGAGCGAGGTCATCGTGCCCAGTTTGAAATTGAGCGTGTTGGTCAGGCCGATGAAGTGCACGCCGCGCTGATCGAAGCTGTACCAGCCACGGCCCTTGCCGTCATGGTCGAAAAACTTGAGGTAGCCAGTCAAGCCATCGTCGATGGTGTCGTGCTCGCCCGGCACCGTGTGCAGGCGATCGACTTTGAGTTCCTGGAACAGCTCGCGCGCCTGACCGAATTCGTCGGCGCGCGACAAATGGCTGATATCGCCGGTATGCACGGCGAAGGCCGGTGTCTGCGGCAAGGCGTGGATATCGGCGATCGCACGACGCAGCGAGCCGATGACGTCGGGGTTCGCCTCTTTTTTGAAACCGATATGCGTGTCGCTGATCTGTACGAAGTTCAACGCACTGGATGGTGCGATGGTGGGGCCGTCGCTGGTTGCGCCGAGCGCCCGAGGCACGCCGCCGACCACGGACCAGATCACGGCGGCACCGCTCCACGCGGCGATGCAGCCCAGAGCCTTGCGGCGATTCGGGTCGTGCGAGGCAGGATGTGCAGGTTTCATGGCGATCGTCTCCTTGGCGGTGGGGTTCGCAGGACAAGATCATCCACGGCACCGATTTATTCCCGATGCGGCGCATCACGATTCCAGGCGCGCCTCGGCAAGCACGCGTCGAGGCGACGTCTGGGCCAGCCGCGTGCCGATAAAGGTGCGATCTGCGCCGGCATTTGATGTTTGCGTGTCCGCACGGTGTAAAATTCGCAAGCCCTTCCCCTAGCAGCCATCCCTAAGGACTGAAACGATGAACGAAATCCCCGGCGATCTGAGATTCATGAAGTCCCACGAGTGGGCGCGCGTCGAAGACAATGGCAACGTGACTATCGGCATCTCCGATCACGCGCAAGGTCTGCTCGGCGATCTCGTCTATGTCGAGTTGCCGAGCATCGGCGATGAGGTCAAGGCTGGTACCGCGTGCGCGGTGGTCGAGTCGGTCAAGGCGGCATCCGATGTCTATGCGCCCATCTCCGGTGAGGTCGTTGCGGTGAACGCCGCGTTAAGCGACAAGCCCGAGACGATCAACGAGGATGCCTACGGCGAAGGCTGGATCTTTGTCGTCAAACCGTCCAACCTCACCGAAGACAGCGAAGAGTTGCTCGATCCCGATGCGTACGCAGAGTCCATCGAAGACAACGCTCATTGAGCGTAGCGAAACACCCAGGCCAAAGGCGCGTCGACGACGCGCCTTTTTTTTGTGCGTGCCTTCTTCGATCCCGATCGATCGCGCGAAAGGTCGAGGCGGATATCAGGGAATTCATGGGGCGAAGCATGCCGGCCATTGATCGGTGAAAGTATACTTCGCGCAAATTCGCGCAAACGCGATGAAAAAACCGTCCGCTGCGGGTGAGGGAAGAAAAAAAATTTCCCCCTTGCTTTGCGATCGTTCAGTTGCATGCGTTCGTCGAAAAACGAATCTGTGCAGCGCTTCGATACTGCGGGTGTCGTGGCAAAATATAAATATTATATAAATACACTAAGAAACAAGTATACAATAATGAATTTGTGTGTGGCTGGAGGCCGCATAAAATATGGCTTCCATGCGCACGGTAATCGCTGACGCTTCGTTTTTCGTGCTTTGCCAAGAAACGCTTTCGCGGAATGGGGTGAGTGCGGGATGTTCATGCGTAGTGTTGCCGTGAGTGCGTCGTCGTCGTTGCGTTGCGTCTGTGGAGTGCGTATCGGTTGCTTTGATGCGAATGCGATAGCACAAATCTGTTGACAGAAAAACACTTCGGGAATAATTTTTGCGCCGTCGTTATACCTGCACATGGAATCCATGACGGCGGCAAAGTTTGTAAAGCCTTACATCGAACACGGCAGCAAGTCGGAAGCCGTGAAGAAAGTGACGGTGTCGATACCGCTTCACGTGCTCAGGCTTCTCTCCGACGAGCGTACACGCCGGCAGGTGAACAATCTCAGGCACGCAACGAACAGTGATCTATTGGTCGAGGCGTTTCTGCATGCTTTTACTGGGCAACAACTACCAACTGACGAGGAGCTAAGACGCGATATGGCTACGAAAAAAGCTGCAAAAAAGGCACCTGCCAAGAAAGCTGTGAAGAAAGTTGCGAAGGCCAAGGTTGTGAAGAAGGCCGCGAAGAAGGTTGCCAAGAAGGCTGCCGCGAAGAAGAAGTAAGGTTCGATCCGCAACATCGTTTTTGTTTCGTTTGAAAACGAGCCGTTTTGGTTCGGTGAGTTCACGGATGCGGAGTCGGCATCCGTTTTTCGAAAACAAGAAATCTGTTCCTGTTGTTACCTCTTCCCGTGACTTGCCCAGCGCGGGAAGAGGCCTTCAACGAGTTTTGCCATGACGAGCGCCACATGCGTTGTTGTCTGCGCGGTGCGCTTCGACAAGCGCACTTTCCGAATCGTTCGTGTCTTGCCGCCTCCCTTCGCGAGGCCGCTCTCTTCCTCTCCTTTTGCTGCCAACTCTGCGATTCACGATAGGTGAGGCGCATCGCAGTGAGGAGGTGGTTGTTGCGTCGGAACGAAAAACCATGACGTGCGTCATGGAATTGTTGCCACATAATGTAGTATCCATTTCCATTCGCAAATAACAGGGGGCGAAGGTGTATGGCTGGCAATGGTAAGGGAGCGGGCATCTGGCTCGCGGTGTTGGGCGTCACGGCGTTGGTCGCGGCTTCGGCGTACTATTTTTTCATGCGGGGGACGAGTGCACCGCAGTCCGTGACGACTCCTGTCGGTGGTGCCCCGGCAGCATCGGTGGCGGCAGCAACCACGCCCGCCACGACCGCCGCATCGACTCCGGCTGCGGGAGGGGAGGCAGCGCAGCGTACCGATCTGACGATCGCCGACTTGCTGCGCAATGCCGGCACCGCTGTCGGCGAGCGACGCTTGATAGAACCGGCAGGCAATAGTGCCGTCGATTTCTATCTCCTCGTCCTTGGTCGCGAGCCGAACAATGCGGCGGCGCAGGAAGGCTTGCGCGAGATGTTTCCGCTGGCCGCAGGCGAGATCGAACAGAAAATCAATGCCGGTCAGCTCGACGAGAGTCGCCGTGCGATCGATTTGTTGGGCAAATTCGACGCGAACAACTACACGTTGACGATTCTGCGCAACAAGGTCGACCTGAAGAAAAAACAAATGGATCGCGAGCAGGAAAAGCGCGATCAGGAGAAAGCGCTTGCCACGAATGCGGCCAAGAACAACGCCGCACCCGCGGCGGCTCCGAGCCCTGCTCCGGCAGTAGTCCCTGCGCCGGCGGTGGCCAAGACTTCCCCGACAACAGCGGAAGCGGCCAAAGCCACTGCAGCGCCGAAACCAACCGAACCCGCCGTTCCGGCGGGTGGCGAGTCGCGCGCGGCGATTCCCGTTTCGCAATCACCACCGCACTATCCACCCAATGCCATGCGCTCGCAGCAGGAGGGTTGGGTTGAAGTGTCGTTTGTCGTTGCCGCAGATGGCAGCGTCAAGGATGGCAAAGTGGAAAACGCCAATCCGGCGAGGATATTCAACGCGGCCGCACTTGCGGCGATTTCCGAATGGAAGTTCCAGCCGAAGTTGGAAAGCGGGAAGCCTGTCGAACAGTCGGTACGCACGCGCATCGTGTTCAAGATGCCCAAGCAGTAAGTCGCCGGGGACGCGCGAGGTCACTGGCACCCGATCTGCGCCCGCTGAAGGGCGCAGTTTCGATTCGATCGCGAGGTCAGCGTTTGCGCGAAGCGATCGCGCGCGCGCGGTGGGTGACGGTAGGTGTGGCCGGGGCATCCAGCCCCGCCCAATCGACTTCGGGTAGACCCAGATAACGATCGAGCAGCATCGGCAGCAGTCCGGAAGGCAATGCCGTTTCGCAATTCCAGAGCATCACCGTGCCAAAGTGCGTGCGCGGGAAGAAAGCGATCATCGAGTGATAACCCTTCACGTAGCCGGCATGAAAGAGGAGGGTTTCGCCTGCGTAGTCGAACACGCGCCAACCGAGGGCGTACTGCGACTGGCTGACGCGCGCGCGACGCCACGGCGCGACCCGGCGCTCGTGCGGGGTGTCGACTTGCGGCGTGTGCAGCGTTTCGAGCTCGCTCGCCGAGAGCACATCCGGACGACCGCCCATTTGCGCGATCAACCACTGGGTCATGTCCTTGATGCTGGCATTGATGCCGGCGGCAGGGGCGACATGGTAGTAGCTGTCCTTGTTCTCGAACGGCACCCAGCCGGAGCGCGCGCGTGTGTGCGGCCTGGCCCAGTTTGCGCTCGATTCGAGCCCTTCGCGACCGTAGCTCGCCGTCGCCATGTTGAGGGGGCGGAAAATACGCTTCTCGACCTGATGGCTGAAAAAATCGCCTGTGGTCGCATAGATCACGTCGCCGATCAGCGAATAGGTGACGTTCTGATAGCCGTAGCATTCGCCCACATCGCAGGTCATTGGCACGTCGCGCAGGCGGTCGACCAGCAGGGGATACGGTTCATCGGCTTCGACCATGCGATCGAAGGTGTTGTGTGGCAGGCCGACGCGCTGACTGAGCACGTCACGCACGGTGAGCTTGTTGCTCGCATCGACATCGTTCAATTCGAAGGACGGCACGATGCTGGCCACGGTCGTGTCCCAGGAAAAGGCACCGTCGTCGATCAGGATTGCCGCCGTCGCACTGGCGAACGCCTTCGACAGCGATGCCAGGCGAAATACGGTGTCGGAGGTGACCTTCAAGCCGGTCTTTGCGTCGGCATAGCCGACGCCGCGTTGTAGAAGAATTTTGTCGTCTTTGACCACGGCGACGGCAAGTCCAGCGATGCGGTTGCCTTGCTCGACTTTGTCCAACAGACGGTCGAGATCGGTCGCCGACGCGACGGCATCTCCCGCCGAGCGAACGGCTGCGCTCTTGACCACGGGGGCAATGGCTTCGGTCTCGTCGATTTCTTCGGGCACGGCGACGCCGGCAGAGACGCGCTTGGCGATGGGTTTGGCCTTGGTCGCGACGTTCGACGAGGTTCGTGTTTTGGGTGCGAGCAGTGCGGCTTTTGCCGTCGCTGTGTCGGATTTTTTCGCAGTGGTGCTATCGGTTTGCTCGGTAGCCGGCGTGCGTGCCGGGGCAAGGCTCAGCGTGGCGAAAATCAGCAGCGCACAAGGGCGAAATGGCATGCGGTACTCATCGGGTCGTGCTCCATGCGTTGATCTTGTTGTTGCACGGGCACACTCCGGACAAAAACCCCGTGCGATGCTTTCACACGGGGCGCGATTCTAGCGCCGTTCGCCGGGAGAGATGTTAGGTTCTGGCGAATTGTCTTCGTCGTGGTCTCAACCGGCAGGTCGCGTTGCGATCAGTTCGGCCGCGTGCTCGGCAATCATGATCGTCGGTGCATTGGTGTTGCCGCCGATCAGGTTCGGCATGATGGAGGCATCGACCACGCGCAGGCCTGCGATGCCGTGCACGCGCAGCTCGGAGTCGACCACGGCGTCTTCGTCGTGACCCATGCGACACGAGCCGACGGGATGGTAGACGGTCTCGGCTTTGTTGCGCACGAATGTTTCGATGGCGGCGTCGCTCATGGCCTCGGCGCCCGGGTAAATCTCGCTGCCGCGATAGGCATCGAACGGCGCTTGCGCGAAAATCGTGCGCGAGAGTTTGGTCGCCTCGATCATCATCTTCAGGTCGAAGCCTTCGGGATCGGTGAGATAGTTGGCGTGGATTTTTGCCGGCACTGAAGGGTTGCTCGAACGCAGACGAATGCTGCCGCGACTGCGCGGGCGAAGGAAACACGCATGCACGGTGTAGCCATAACCTGGCAGGCGGCGGCGACCGTGATCGTCCAGCAGTGCGGGCACGAAATGAAACTGCACGTCGCAGTCCGTACCGATGGCGAGCCGCGAACGTACGAAGCCGCCGGCCTCGGCGACGTTGGAGGTACCCGGGCCGCGGCGGCGTGTCAGGAATCGCCAAGCGACGATGGCGTCGTTGAGCTTGTCGTAAGTAATCGGCTGCGTGCAGTATTGCAGGGTGCAGACATCCAGATGATCTTGCAAATTACCGCCGACGCCGCGCAGATCGCGATTGACCGCGATGCCGTGCTCGCGCAGATGATCGGCCGGGCCGATGCCCGAGAGCATGAGCAGTTGTGGTGAATTGACCGCGCCGCCGCAGAGAATCACCTCGCCGCCCTCGGCGCGTGTCAGGCGGCCATGGTGGCGATAGTCCACGCCGACCGCGCGCAGGCCGGACAGCAGCACGCGCTCGGTGGCGGCGTGCGTGTGCACGGTAAGGTTCGCTCGCCCGCGCACGGGCTTGAGGAATGCGGACGCGGTCGACGCGCGCGCGCCATTTTTTTGTGTGACCTGATAGAAACCGAAGCCGGCCTGGTCGTCGGCGTTGAAATCGGTGTTGTGCGCATAGCCGCAGGCGACGGCGGCATCGATAAAGGCCTGCGAGAGTACGTTGCGATCGCGCAGGTCAGAAACCGTCAACGGTCCGTCGCTGCCGTGCCACTCGTTCGCACCGCGCACGTTGGCCTCGCAGCGCTTGAACAACGGCAAGACGTTGCGCCAGGCCCAGCGATCATCACCGCAGTCGCGCGCCCAGCCGTCGTAGTCGCTGGCGACCCCGCGGATGTAACACATGGCGTTGATTGAGCTGGAGCCGCCGAGGACGCGTCCGCGCGGCCACCACAGGCGGCGATTGCCCAGTTGTGCCTCGGGTTCGGTCGTATAGTCCCAATTGACCCCTTTGTTGTTGACCAGCTTGGCGATGCCGGCCGGCATGTGGATGAGTGGATGCCAGTCCGAGGGTCCCGCTTCAAGCAGCAGTACACGGTGATTCGGATTTTCGCTCAGTCGATTGGCCAGAACACAACCGGCCGATCCGGCACCGACGATAATGGTGTCGTAGTTCATGCGCGTTTCCGCAAGCCGCCCGTGCGGCAAATCGAACCGAGGCTAAACGTCGGCACTAGAGCAGATGCTCCACAGTGTTGAACGAACCAACACATCGCTGTGATGACGCAGAGGCCTGGACGTTTTCATTTACGCGAGCGGTGCGACCGCATCGCCGATGCGAATCACGCCGCGACCGCGCGGGATCAAATTTTGCCCGAAGCTCACGCCTTTCTCGCCGCGACGATAGCCGATCAGTGTGCGCAAGGGTTCGCCCGACGGATCGCGTTCACCGCGCGTGAAATCGACCGTGGTGAACACGCAACGGATGCAGGGTTTGACTACGTCGAACTCGACCTCGCCGATACGGATGCGCTTCCAGCCGTCTTCGGCGTGGGGCTCGGTGCCGGCGACGACGAGATTCGGACGGAAGCGCAACATCGGCACGGGTGCGGCAAGCTTGGTGTTGAGCAGATCGAGCGAGGCCTGCGAGATCAGCAGCAGCGGAAAACCGTCGGCCAAACTGACTTGATCGCCCGGTTGTGAATACGTCGTATCGACCGCGCGTACGCAGTCGCGATCCATGTACACCAGACGAACGGACAGGCCAAGGAAAGCGCTCAGCCAGGCGTGGGTGGCCTCGTCGGCGAGCAAGGGCATCACCGGGCTGCCCCAGACGGCGGTTGCGACGCGTTCGGCGCTGGCGTCGGGGACGGGCACGCGCACGCCCTGGCTTGCTGGTGCGTCGAGATGCAAGGATCCATCGCTATTGGGCAGGGCGCGCAGCAAGGTCAGGCGCGCATGTTCGCGCCCGGTCAAGAATTTGCCGTCGGCGTCGATCACCATCCAGCGACGATCACGAGCGAGGCCGCGGCGCTCGACTTCCGCCGCCGAGGGTGTCAGCGCGGCACCGGACTTGAGCGGGTAGACGTAAATCGTGGAAAGTGAATGCGTCATGTCGCGCAGGATACGGTATCCGGCACTCCGATGCGGCACGACCGCCGACGCATCGCATCCTCGTGGTACCCTTCCCCGCCCGACGCCACTGAAGACAAGTCCTTGCTCGAATCACAATCAGGATCAGGCGCCAAGGTGCAAACCAATACGCCGAGTTCCGTTTCGCTGATGGGCGTGAAACACGGCGAATGGCCGGCATTGGTTCTCGCCTTCGCCTATTTTTTTCTTGTTCTCGCGGCGTATTACGTGCTGCGACCGGTGCGCGAGCAGCTTGCGGCGGCCAGCGGCTCGCAAGTGTTGTTTCAGTTTTATCTGACGACGTTCGTCGTTACCTTGGTGCTGACGCCGGTCTACGGCTGGCTGGTCGCGCATTTTCCGCGCAAGCGCTTCGTGCCGGCGGTGTATTTGTTCTTCATCGCCAACCTGATTGCGTTCGTACCGGCGTTCGAGGCACAGGGCCAACTCAATCCGCGTGTCCTCGGTCAGGTGTTTTTCGTCTGGATGAGTGTGTTCAATTTGTTCGTGGTTGCGGTGTTCTGGAGTTTCATTGCCGACATCTTCAGCGTCGAACAGTCGCACCGGTTGTTCGGCATCATCTCCTTTGGCGGCGCGCTCGGTGCGATCGCCGGCCCCCTGTTGACCAAGGAACTGGTGCATCGGATCGGCATCGGTTCGTTGCTGGTTGTCGCGGCCTGCATGCTGTTGGCGGCCGTGATGTGCATCTTCGCGCTCATCGCCTGGTCGCGACGGCATCCAGTCGCGCAAGACAGGCAGCGCAACGAGGAGGTCATCGGCGGGGGGTTCTGGGCGGGTGCCAAACTGGTGTTCGGTTCGCCGTTTTTGCGCCGTGTCGCGATCCTGATGCTGCTCGGCGATTGCGTGGGCACCGTGCTCTACAACTTGCAGACCGATATTGGCCACAATTTCTATCCCGATGGCGCATCGCGCACCGACTTCTACGCCAGCATCGATCTGTCCGTGAACGTGCTGATGGCGGTTTTGCAGATCGTCGTCACGCGCGTCGTGCTGACGCGCTTCGGGCCGGTTTCCGCGTTGACCGGAACGGAAATCGTCAAAGTACTCACGCTGATCACGCTCGCCCTGCTCGGGCATCCTGCTGCCGTGGCGGCAGCGATGATCGTTACCCGCGGAACGTCCTACGGGGTCGAGAAGCCTGCGACCGACAGCCTGTACACGCGCGTGGATCGCGAGACGCGCTACAAAGCCAAGGGTTTCGTCGACACGGCGGTGTGGCGTTTCGGCGATGTCGCCGTCGTCGGCATCATTTCGGTTTTACGCGACTTCGGCGTCGCGAGTTCTGCGTTCGCGGCGATGTCGGCACTGGCCGCCGCGTGCGCCGCGTGGGTTGCCTGGCGCCTGCGTACCACGCAGGAACTCGCCCGCAAGTACGACTAGCCGCGCGGTATTTTCTCGCGGGATGCCGACAGTTCGTCATTGCCGCTCGCACGGAAATGACGAACTCGATGGTCAGGCGACGGAACGCAGTGCCGGTGGTTTGGCGCGCTTCACCGCCGCAGTCAGTTCCTGCGGGTCGAAGTCGTCGACGCCGATGAACTCGGTCGTCGCTGCGCGCACGTGTTCGAGCAGTTCGCGCTCCTCGCCCGTGATTGCGCCGATCTTCTCGGCTTCGGCGAATTGCGCGGCAGGGTCGATGCTGGAGAGCTTGCCGCGCACCTTGGCGAATTTGCGCTCGATGGGTTCGGCGGCGATCACCTCCGGCAGCAGGGCATTCATGCGCGCGACGACGTTATTCGCGCTCGGCGTGAGGCACGCCCACTCGCCCAAGCGATCGCGCGCATCGTTCGGCGCCATCAGCAACGCGGCGACGCGATGGCCGAGACGATCCGACGGTGGCACTTCACGCCGGCCGAACGGGAACACGAGTGCCCTCAACAACCAGGCGGCCGGACGAATGGGAAAATTGCGCAGCACGCCGTCGAGGGCATCCTGCATGCGCCAGGCGCAGTCGTGGAACGCCCAGGCGAGCAGCGGGCGATCGGCGATCGGCCGACCTTGATCTTCGTAGCGCTTGAGCATGGCGCTGGCGATATACAGATGCGACAACACATCGCCGAGACGCGCGGACAGGCGTTCCTTGAACTTCAGTTTGCCGCCGAGCAGCAGCATCGCCGAGTCCGCGACGAGGGCAAGGTTGGCCGCATAGCGATTGAGCTTGCGGTAGTAGCGGCGTGTGTAGGCGTCGCCAGGGGCGCGACCGATTTTCGCGAAGGTCAGGCCGAGCACCAGGCTGCGCGCCGCATTCGAGATCGCAAAGCCGATGTGCGCGAACAGTTCGCGGTCGAACGCGCGCAAGCGCGAGCCGAAGTCGGCGATTTGTGCGGCCTGCATTTCCTTGAGCACATGCGGATGGCAGCGAATCGCGCCTTGCCCGAAAATCATGAGGCTGCGCGTCATGATGTTGGCGCCTTCGACGGTGATCGCGATCGGTACCGTTTGCCAACCACGACCGGCGTAGTTGTTCGGGCCGAGCTGCACGCCCTTGCCGCCGTGAACGTCCATCACGTCGCGGGCGACCTCGCGTGAAAGCTCGGTACAGTGATACTTGGCGATCGCCGAGGGCACCGACGGCTTTTCGCCGCGCACGACCGCCATGGCGGTGGCGCTCGACAACGCCGTGATCGCATAGGTGTTGCCGCCGATGCGCGCCAACGCTTCTTCGACGCCTTCGAAGCGGCCGATGGCCATGCCGAACTGCTTGCGCAGGCGCGCGTAGGCGCCCGTGGCGATCGCGCCCATGCGCGCGCCCCCCGCAGCGTTCGACGGCAGCGTGATCGCACGACCGACCGAGAGGCACTCGACGAGCATGCGCCAACCTTGGCCGACCATGTCGGCGCCGCCGATCAATTGCGCCAACGGGATGAAAACCTCTTTGCCGCGCACCGGCCCATTCTGAAGCGCGGCGTTGAGTGGAAAGTGGCGGCGACCGATTTCCAGACCTTTGGTGTCGCGCGGGATCAGTGCCAGCGTGATGCCGAGGTTCGCCTCGTCGCCGAGCAGGCGATCCGGGTCGTGCATCTGGAAAGCGAGGCCGATCAGGGTGGCGACAGGGGCGAGCGTGATGTAGCGCTTGTCGAACGTCAGGCGCACACCGAGCACTTGTGCGCCGTGCCAGTCGCCCTTGCAGACGATGCCGTAATCGGGAATCGACGTGGCATCCGAGCCCGCCGTGGGGCCGGTCAGCGCGAAGCACGGAATTTCGCGACCGTCGGCGAGGCGTGGCAGGTAGTAATCGCGTTGTTCCTGCGTACCGTAATGCAGGAGCAGCTCGCCGGGGCCCAGGGAATTGGGCACGCCGACGGTCGACGACAGCGTGCTGGAGACGCTCATCAGTTTCTGCAATACGGCCGATTGCGCGTAGGCGGAAAATTCCAGGCCGCCGTATTGCTTGGGAATGATCATGCCGAAGAATTTCTTCTTCTTGATGAAGTCCCAGATTTCCGGCGTCAGATCGGCGAGCTCGTGGGTGATTTGCCACTCGTCGGCCATGGCGCAGACTTCTTCGACCGGGCCGTCGAGGAACGCTTTCTCTTCGACCGACAATTCGGGCGCGGGCTGTTTGAGCAGTTTCGTCCAATCCGGCTTGCCGCTGAACAACTCGCCCTCGAAACCGACCGTGCCGGCTTCCAGCGCCGTGCGCTCGGTGGCGGAAATCTGCGGGGTGATTTTCCGGTAGACGGCGAGCAGCGGTGCCGTGATGTATTTGCGCCGGATGTCGTCGAGATTGAGCGGCAGGGCAATCAGTGCGAACGCGAAGGCCGTCGTCGCGATCGCGAACCAATGGCTGCCGGCAAGCACGCCTGCGGCGACGAGCGAGGCGAAACCCGCCAACGTCCATGTGCGCAGACTGCTGCGGAAATACGCGCAGGTCAGCGATGCGGCAAGGAGAGCAAGCAACGGATACCAGTTCATGAGCGACCTCTCGAAGCTAAGACGAATTTTGTCGGTGCCGTCATCCCGGTGCGGAATGACGACGGATGGATGGTGCGGGTTTCGAGTCGAGCGTTTGCACGAATTCCAGAACGGCCTGCGTGAAGGCGTCGTTGGCATCGCCCGCAACCATGTGCGTGGCGTGTTCGAGGTGCACATGTCGCGCTTGCGGGACATGCGCGAGGAATTCATCGATCGTCGCGACGGAGACGACGTCGCTGCGCCCGCCGCTGATCAAGAGAACCGGCACGCGGATTCTGGCAGCGGCATCCAACAGATCGCGTTGCAGACGCTCGGCGTCGGCGGCGATGAAATCGAGCATGCGCGTATCCCAGTGCCAGCGCAGGCGACCGTCGTCGCCGACGACGAGCAACGAGCGCAGGCTCGCTTCGGATTTGCGCTCGCTGCGATGCGGAAGGTAACGCGCGATTTCGTCGGCGGCTTCGGCGAAGGAAGCGAAGCCGTTCGGATGGGCGCGCATGAAGGCGAGGATGCGCGCGACGCCGTCCGCTTCCCAGCGCGGCGTGATGTCGACGAGCACGATCGCGCGAAACAGCGGTGCATGCCGCGCTTCTGCAGCAAGGCCGATCAAGCCGCCCATCGATGCACCAACCAGAACCGGCGCTCGCCGCGGCACACGTGCGATGCGTGCGAGATCGTCGATCAACTGATCGTGGCAATAGGCGCCATCGACGCGGCGACCGCTGTCGCCGTGGCCTCGGGCGTCGGCGGTGATCGCATGCCAACCGTTGCGTGCGAACAGGGCTGCCGTGGCGTTCCACGCCCGACGGGTTTGCCCGAACCCGTGGGCAAACACAATGGCCGGATCGCCCGCCCGACCCATGTGTTCGAGTGCGAGCGTCACGCCATCGTACGCGGTCAGCGTCGTCGCGCGCGTTGGAATCGACGCGTGGGGAATGGCAGACACGGTGGCGTTTGTTACCATACGACGAAGTATGGTAAGAGGTGTGTTGCTTGTCAATACGCATGCGTATTGTTAATAATAAAGGTAAAACAATAAGTTAGTCTTTGCGCGCGAGGTGCTGTAACCGCGACTCTTACGCGAAATCGTCCCAGCGACTACCATGACGAACATGTTGCACGTAGCCGAGAAAGCCGAACGCTCGCGTCTGTCTGCCGCCGACTGGGAGGTGGGTGCGCTCGATTTGATTGCTGAGCAGGGTATTTCCGCGCTGGCCATCGAACCGTTGGCGCGCCGTCTCAACGTGACCAAGGGCAGCTTCTACTGGCACTTCGCCACGCGCGAGGCACTGCTCAAGGCGGCGTTGCAAAGCTGGGAAACGCATGCCGACGAGGCGCTGGATCAGATCGCCGCCATCGCCGACCCGCGCGAACGGTTGCGCGAACTGTTCCGCCGCACCGGTCGCGAAGCGCGTACCCACGGTATCTATTCGGCCCTGTTGCGCGCGCTCGATCATCCGATCGTGCAGCCGGTGATGGAGCGCGTCGCACAGCGGCGGCTGGATTTTCTCGGCGACGCGTATCGCGAGGTCGGCATGCCGCACGCCGACGCATTGCATCGCGCACATTTGACTTACGCGGCCTACGTCGGATTCTTGCAGCTCGTGCTGCAACTGGGCTTGCCGCGACTGGATCAGACAGAACTGGAGGGGTATGTCGACCATGTAATGTCGACTTTGATCCCGGAATGATGCGGCAAACTCTCCCATGTGGAGAGAAAAAAAAGACAAAAACGGTTTTATTTTTTGGCCACTGGCCAGTTGGAGAACACATGAGCAAACTTGAAATTCTCGACCGTTGGGTCGGGGAGGTCGCGGCGTTGACGCAGCCAGACCATATCCATTGGTGCGATGGCGGCGATGCCGAAAACGCCGCGCTGCTCGATGTGATGCAAAAGCGCGGCGACCTGATCGCGCTGAACGCACAGACCCATCCGGGCTGTTACCTGCATCGCTCCGATCCGGGCGACGTGGCGCGCGTGGAGCATCTGACCTTCGTCTGCACCGAAAACCGCGACGATGCCGGCCCGAACAATCATTGGATGGCGCCGCGCGAGGCGCACGCGAAAATCGATGCACTGTTCGCCGGTTGCATGAAGGGGCGCACGCTGTACGTGATTCCGTATTGCATGGGGCCGATCGATTCGCCGATCTCGCGTTGCGGCGTGGAAATCACCGACTCGCCGTACGTCGTCGCCAACATGCGCATCATGACGCGCATGGGGGCCGCGGCGCTGGCGCGCATCGAGCGCGATGGCACATTCGTCAAAGGCCTGCATTCCACCGGCGATCTGGATCCCGAGAAGCGTTTCATCATGCACTTCCCGGCGGAGCTGTCGATCAAATCCATCGGTTCGGGCTACGGCGGCAACGCCTTGCTCGGTAAAAAGTGCCATGCGTTGCGCATCGCCTCGGCGCAAGCGCGCAACGAGGGTTGGCTGGCCGAGCACATGCTCATCGTCGGTATCGAAAATCCAAAGGGGGAGACGCACTACATCGCCGCGGCCTTTCCCTCGGCCTGCGGCAAAACCAATCTCGCCATGCTCATTCCGCCCGAAGGCCATCGCAAGGCGGGCTGGAAAGTGTGGACGGTGGGCGATGACATCTGCTGGATGACGCCCGGTGCCGATGGCCGCCTGTGGGCAATCAATCCCGAAGCCGGATTCTTCGGGGTTGCCCCCGGTACCAGCGCGGCAACCAATCCGAATGCGCTGGCGATGCTCGATCGCAACACGATCTTCACCAACGTCGCCGTCGATGCGAACCACGATCCGTGGTGGGAAGGCTTGCCGGGCGTGCCGGTGAAAGACTGGCAAGGCCGCGAGGTGACGCTGTCGAACGGCAAGCCCGCCGGCGGCCCGGCGGCACATCCGAACGCACGCTTCACGGTGTCGGCGAAGCAGTGCGCGAGTTACTCCACGCATGCCGAAGACGCGCAAGGCGTGCCGATCAGCGCCATCGTGTTCGGCGGTCGCCGCGAGCATCTGTTGCCGCTGGTATTCGAGGCGCGCGACTGGACGCAAGGTGTACTCGTCGGCGCGGCGATGGGGTCGGAAACCACGGCGGCGGCGACCGGCGCGGTCGGCGTGCTGCGTCGCGACTCGATGGCGATGAAGCCGTTCTGTGGCTACAACTTCGCCGACTACTTCGCGCATTGGCTCTCATTCGACAAACCCGGCGCGAAACTGCCGAAGATTTTTCACGTCAACTGGTTCCGCAAAGGCGCGGACGGCAAATTCCTCTGGCCGGGGTTCGGCGACAATCTGCGCGTGCTGGAATGGATTCTGGGCCGTTGTGCAGGCAGCGAAGGCGCGCTGGAAACGCCGATCGGCAATGTGCCGCATGCGGACGATATCGATCTCGCCGGCCTCGACCTCGCGCATGCCAAGCTCGATGAACTACTCGACGTCGATCTGGAAGGCTGGCAGACCGAGTACGAAAACATCGGCGAGTATCTGGCCTCGTTCGGCGCACGCATGCCGGCGGCATTGCTGCGCGAACACGCGCGCATCGGCGCGGCGCTCGCGGCGGCACAAAGCGGCGGTGCAAGCACGACCGGAACGCCGTGACGAGCCTCTGACGCGGCGCGGGCTGGGTCGCGCCAAGGTGATGGGGTGCGCCGACGCACGCGTGGTGCGAAAATACGCCGCCCCGCGCCTTCGCGCGCGGCGGCGAAAATCCGCGCGGCCGTTCACGGTCGCGCTTTCCGACGCCCTTCCCAGAGCCACTTCCTGCCCGCCATGCCGCACGCCCCGATCCAGCAAGAACATTTCATTCAATCCATTGCCGACGCGCTGCAGTACATCAGCTACTACCACCCGGTCGACTACATCAGGAACCTCGCCGCCGCCTACGAGCGCGAGGCCTCGCCCGCGGCCAAGGACGCGATCGCGCAGATCCTGATCAACTCGCGCCTGTGCGCCGAGGGCCACCGGCCGATCTGCCAGGACACCGGCATCGTCACCGTGTTCCTCAAGGTCGGCATGAACGTGCGCTGGGACGCGACGCTGAGCGTCGAGGACATGGTCAACGCAGGCGTGCGTCGCGCTTACAACGATCCCGACAACAAGCTGCGCGCCTCGATCCTCGCCGACCCGGCCGGCAAGCGAACGAACACGAAAGACAACACGCCGGCGGTGATCAACATGCGCATCGTGCCGGGCGACAAGGTCGACGTGATCGTCGCGGCCAAGGGCGGCGGCTCGGAGGCGAAGTCGAAATTCGCGATGTTGAATCCGTCGGACTCGATCGTCGACTGGGTGCTGAAAACGGTGCCGACGATGGGCGCGGGCTGGTGCCCGCCGGGCATGCTCGGCATCGGCATCGGCGGCACCGCGGAAAAAGCGATGTTGCTGGCGAAGGAGGCGCTGATGGAGCCGATCGACATCACCGACCTGCAAACACGCGGGCCGTCGAACCGCGCCGAAGAATTGCGTCTGGAGCTGTACGACAAGGTCAACGCGCTCGGCATCGGCGCGCAGGGCCTCGGCGGTTTGACCACAGTGCTCGACATCAAGGTGCGCGACTATCCGACCCACGCGGCGAACCTGCCGATCGCGATGATTCCGAACTGCGCGGCGACGCGCCACGCGCATTTCACGCTCGACGGTTCCGGCCCGGTCGCGCTCGAGCCGCCTTCGCTCGAAGACTGGCCGAAGCTCACTTACAGTCCGACCGGTGCGCGCCGCGTGAACCTCGACACGATCACGCAGGCCGACGTCGAAACATTTCAACCCGGCGAAGTGATTTTGCTCAACGGCAAGTTGCTGACCGGCCGCGACGCCGCGCACAAGCGAATGGTGGATATGCTCAACCGTGGCGAAAAACTGCCGGTCGATTTCAAGGGACGCTTTATCTACTACGTCGGCCCGGTCGATCCGGTGCGCGACGAAGTCGTCGGCCCCGCCGGCCCGACCACCGCGACGCGCATGGACAAGTTTACCGAGCAGGTGCTCGCCGCGACCGGCCTGCTCGGCATGGTCGGCAAGGCCGAGCGCGGCCCCGCCGCGATCGAGGCGATCAAGAAGCACAAGTCGGTATACCTGATGGCGGTCGGCGGCGCGGCCTATCTCGTGTCCAAGGCGATCCGCGCCGCGAAAGTCGTCGGCTTCGCCGATCTGGGCATGGAAGCGATCTACGAGTTCGAGGTCAAGGACATGCCCGTCACCGTCGCGGTCGATGCGCAGGGCACCAGCGTGCACCAGACCGGCCCGCGCGAGTGGCAGGCGAAGATCGGCAAGATTCCCGTCGTGGTCGAATGAATCCGTTGCCTATCCGCTGGCTTGAATGACGATAGCGGAGTGGTGGGTCGATCAGGCTTCGGCGCCGAACACCGGCCACCGGTCGATGATCTTGCCACTGCGCAGAATGGCGAGATCGCCGAATTCGAGCAGCACCGATTCGCAGATCTGCGGGCGCAGGAATATGTGATCGCCGACTTCGAGCCCGGTGGCAGGTGAGGCATTCACGATTTCCTGGTTGGCGCTGTGGCCGAACAGGTCGTTGAACTGCAGGCCCTGCGGCGACTCGTAGTCGGCACGCCACCAGCCGCCGTAGATGAAAAATGTCTCGCGCTGGTTCGGGTCCCACCATGACAGGATGCGCGACTTGTCGTCGAGCGCGGGCAGGCGGATCGGCCCGGTCTTCTTCAATACCGGTGTCGCGATCCAGGCCGCGGGCTCGTGCGCGCGCAGGCTGTCGAGATCGTAGTGCGAAGGCTTCAACAGCGCGGTGCCGGTGCTGATGTCGTTGCTGATCTTCTCGAGCGGATGCAGGCTGTAGCTCGGACTGCCGCCGGCGTTGAGCGTCAGATTCTCATGCCATAGCGGCGCGTACCGGTTGCGGGCGAAATCGACGAAACCGGCGTAGATCGCCATGGCCTTGTCCAGCAGCTCGCGCGAACTGCCGAGGATCGACGGCACGCCCATGCCGACATGCGCGTCGTAGCCCATGAAGCCGGCGAATTCGAGTTGCCGCGGATTCGCCGCGATGCTGTCGAGCAGCGCGCCCAGGGTCGCGTTGTCGCCGACGCCGCCACGATGCAGGCCGACGTCGATCTCGATGTTCACGCGCAGTTTCGTGCCGAGTCCCTGCGCGAGCTGCAAATACTCGGACAGGCGCTGCGGGGTGTCGATGAGCCATTGCAGCTGCCGGGTCGGATCGAAGCCGCCGGGCTTGAGCTGCGCGTAAAACGCCTGCGCCGCGCGCACCGGCAGCGGCTTGCCCATCAATACGTCGAAGTCGGGGAAAAATTCGGCGTCGTGATTGAGGAACGGCCGATGAAACGACATCAGACGTTTCGTGTTCGCGCGCCGCGCGATGTAGTCGATCAGCTTCTGCGAGGGCAGCGATTTCTCGACGATGCGCCAGGCCTTGCCGGCGTCGCGCAAGGTCGTGGCGACCCGGTCGATGTTGCGGTCGAGGCGATCGAGATCGATCAGCAGCGTCGGCTGCATCGAACCATGCGCCTTGAGCTCGGCGTTGAGCGCGCGGAAGTGCTCGTCGTATGGCGCGCCGCGATCGACGGGTTTTTTCCACCAGGCGACGCCGGCCGCCGCCGCCGCCCCGCCGAGCAGCAGATGGCGGCGCTTCATGCGACCGCCGTCTGCGCGATGAGGCGGCGATACCAGTGGAACGAATCCTTCGGCGTGCGCTTCTGGGTCTTGTAGTCGACATGCACGAGGCCGAAGCGCGGGCGGTAGCCTTCGGCCCACTCGAAATTGTCGAGCAGCGACCAAACGAAATAGCCGCGCACATCGACGCCGGCATCCATCGCCTTGCGCAACGCGCGCACGTGCGCGTCGAGGTAGGCGATGCGGCGCGCGTCATGCACGGCGCCGGCTTCGAGTTTGTCGGCGAAGGCCGCGCCGTTCTCGGTGATGATGATCGGCGGCAGCGCTTTCGCGTAGCGCTCGCGAAGCGCCAGCAGCAGTTCCGTCAGGCCTTCGGGAATCACCGGCCAACCCATCTCGGTGGTTTCGTATTCCTTCGGCGGCGGCGCGCCCTCGGCCGGCAACGGCCCTTGCGTCGCGGTGCGCACGTATTGCGGGTTGTAGTAGTTGATGCCGAGGAAGTCGAGCGGTTGCGCGATGGTCTTGAGATCGCCGTCGTGCACGGCGCTCATGTCGGCGATGGTGCCCAACGCGAGCGGATACTGGCCGAGCAGCAGCGGGTCGATGTGCAGGCCCCAGTGGAACAGGTTGGTCATCTGCGCGGCGAGCTGATCCTTGGCCGGATCGGCCGGGCGTTCGGTCGACAGGCTTTGCGCGATGCCGATCTGCGCGCCGCGGCGGGCGTGCGCGCGCAGAACCTGCGTGGCGAGGCCGTGCGACAGCAGCAGATGGTGGGCGACCGGGAACGATTGCAGGCCGAGCGCCAGGCCCGGCGCGTGGCTGCCGATGGCGTGGCCGAGCACGTGATGCTCGAACGTTTCGTTGTGGGTGATCCAGCGCGGCACGCGATCGCCGAGTTTCTGCGCGACGATCTGCACGTAGTCGGCAAAGCGCGCGGTGGTATCGCGGTTCTGCCAGCCGCCCTTGTCCTGCAACGCCTGCGGCAGGTCCCAGTGATACAAGGTCGGTGTCGGATCGATGCCTTGCGCGAGCAACGCGTCGGTGAGGCGCGAGTAGAAATCGAGCCCCTTTGCGTTCGGCTTGCCGCTGCCGGTGGGCTGCACGCGCGGCCACGCGATCGAAAACCGGTACGTCTTCACGCCGAGCTGGCGCATCAGCGCCACGTCTTCGCGATAGCGATGGTAGTGGTCGCAGGCGACGTCGGCATTGTCGCCGTTCGCGATGTGGCCTTTGCCGTGGGCAAACGTGTCCCAGATCGCCGCGCCGCGGCCGTCCGCGTGGACGGCGCCTTCGATCTGATAGGCCGCGGTGGAAACGCCCCAGGCGAACGACGCCGGAAATTTCGGCATCGGTGCGGGTGCGGGTGCGCCGTACGCGCGCGCGCGCGGGGCGAGGGTTGCCGCCGCCGCGGCGGCCAACATGAATTCGCGTCGTTTCATCTTGTCCTCATGCGATGCCGAAAATCGAGCGCAGGTGCGCGTTCAGGAACTTGCCTTTGGGGTCGAGCGCCTCGCGCACGGCGAGAAAATCCTTCCACTTCGGATACAGCGGCGCGAGCAGTCGCGCGTTGAGCGAATGCAGCTTGCCCCAGTGCGGGCGGCCATCGTACTTCCAGAAGATCGGCTCGATCTGGGCGAAAAACCCGTGGTAGTCCATCTCGTGATGCTGGTGGATGGAAATCGAGCACGAATCGCGGCCCTGGAACATCGACAACGGAATGTCGTCGGCCTTGACGTAGCGGTACTCGATCGGGATAAAGCTGTCGAGGTTTTCGTCGCGAATCTTCTTCAGTATCTCGCGCAGACAGGCCGGTCCGGCCGCGGCCGGTATCGAGTATTCCATCTCGTTGAAACGCACATCGCGCACGTTCGCGAACACCTTGTACGAGTCGTCGCGCACGTCCGGGAAACTCATCAGATGTTTGGCGGCGAAGTTCAGCGTGAACGCCTGCATGCGCGGCGATTCGCGCCAGTCGCTGTTGACTCCGCGCAGCGTGGCGACTTTTTCGCTGTCGCCGCCGAGGTCTTTCGGCAGCGTGGTCGCGTCGTTCGTCTCGTTCAGCGTGCTCGCCAGCGACACATCCGAGTGCAGCACCGCGTTGAGTTCGAAATGCTGGTTTTCGCGCAGCAGGCGCGGCAGGTCGTCGAGCAGCGCTTCGGTTTCCTGCACCCACTCGCGGCGCTGCAGACGGAACGCCTTGCGATTCTGCAGGCGCACGCGGGTGATCACGCCGAGTGCGCCGAGCGAGACGCGCGCCGCGTTGAACGCCTCGGCATTCGTGTTGGCGTCGCAGTCGAGCACATCGCCGTTCGCGGTGACGAGGCGCAGGCCGACGACGTTCGCGGAATACGAGCCGAATGCGACGCCGGTGCCGTGCGTGGACGTGGCGATCGCGCCGGCCAGGGTCTGGTAGTCGATGTCGGCCATGTTCGGCAGGGCCTGACCGACCTGCTTCAACGGCTCGCCGAGCTGCGACATCGGCGTGCCGGCCCAGATTTCCGCCTGCAGCTTCTGCGCATCGTGCGAGATGATGCCCGACAAATTGCCGAGCGAGAGCAGAGTGCCGTCGGTGGGCACCAGCGCGGAGAACGAGTGACCGGAGCCGACCGCGCGGATCGAGCTGGCTTCACGCACGGCCGCGATGAGTTGTTCCTCGTTCGCCGGCGCGAGGCGGGCGGACGGGATGCAACTTTGCGCGCCGGACCAATTGCGCCAGACCACGACGCGTTCGCGCGCCTGCGCGCGCAAAGCGCCCGGCAAGGCCGCCGCGGCGCCGATCAAACCCGCAGCCTTGAGCCATTCGCGTCGGTTCAATGTCATGATCTTTTTGCTCACTTTTTCGGCAGAGGCGCGCCGGCCATGTATTCGATCAGGGAGCGATACTGTGTTTCCGTGCAATCCATGCATGCACCCATCGGCGGCATGCCCTTGTATCCGTTGAAGCTGTGTTCGATCAGCACCGCATCGCCCTGGACCAGGCGTGGCGCCCACGCCGCGCGATCGCCGGTCTGCGGCGCGCCGGTGCCGGCAACGGCGTGGCAGTTCTTGCACGCCCGCGCGTAGATCGCGGCAACGGCGGCGGGCGGCGACGAAACGCTCGAAGCGCTGGGCGGCGACAAGTCGCTGCCGCAGCCAGCCAGCGCCAGCAGGGGAAAAAGACGAAGGAAGAAGCGAAGCATGCAGGCATCACACGTGGAATCGTCGCCATTCAACACGAAGCGCATCGAGTCGACTAGGCCGAACGCCGAAAAAAGTGACGGAATGGCGTCGGTTGGCCGCAAATACCCGCGTTGTGGCCGATGATGAGTCTGTCCATCACGTCGATGGAGTCGATGTCAGCGCAGCGACCGAAATCGGCGTCGAGTCAGTTGCGTGCTTTGGCCAGGGTAATGGCGGCGACACCGATGACGATGATGACTGTACCGATGATGTCGAGTCGCGACACGGCTTCACCGCCGAGCAGCACACCGACCAGTACGGCGACCGGGGGATTGACGTAGGAGTAGCTCGAAGCGAGCGTTGCACGTGCGTGGTGCAGCACGTAGATGTAGGCGCTGAAGCCGAACAGCGAGCCGAACACGATGAGGTAAGCCATTGCCGCCATTGCCGCTGTGCCCGGCATTGCCTGGAAGTGTTCGCCGCTGGCGAGCGAGACAATGACGAGCGGTACGCAGCTGGCCAGCATTTGTGCGGCGGCACTCATCATCGGCTCGGGCATGGCCTGATGCTTGCTCCAAATCGAGCCGAACGCCCAGGCGATTGGCGAGACGACGAGTGCGATCGCGCCCGCCGGCGAGCCGCGCAGTTCGCCGCCGAGGTTGAGTACCACGATGCCGACGAAACCGATGACAAGGCCGAGCCATTCCATCCGATTCGGCCATTGGCCGTAGATGCCTGCGAAGATCGCCATGAACAACGCGGCGCTGGCCACCGCGACCGCGGCGATGCCCGAGGCGACGGTTTGTTCGGCATAGCAAACGCCGCCGTTGCCGACCCCGAGCAGCAGCGTGCCGGTGACGAGGCAGTTGAGCCATTGCCGTGGGGTTGGCATTCTTTCGCCGCGCCAAAGCAGGAACGCGAACAGAAGGCCGCCGGCGATGACGAACCGGATCGCCGCCAACGCAAAGGGAGGGAACCCTTCGAGCGCGACGCGCAAACCGTAGTAGGTCGAGCCCCAGATGACATAGACGCCGATCAGGGCGAACAGTACCCGAAATTGCGGAGAGGGCGTGGCGACGAGTGAACCAGCGGGGGAGTCGTTCATCGCCGGATTCTAGCGATGCGGACCGCGCGACAACAGCGCCGCTTGTGCAGCGTCGGCGAGTGCCGCCGATGGAAAATGAGGAGGCCGTGCCCGCTCAGTGTTTGACTGTCGCGGTGCGATTCGGCAAGACGACGAATTCACCCTCGATCACGTTCGGTTGCTGCGGCGGCACCGGGCGCGCCGTCTGCGTGTGCAGGAACGCGCGAGCGAGCGCCACGATGGCGCCGATCACGGCGAAGGCGACCAAGGCCAGAAATCCCAAGGCGAGCACGCCAACCAACAACACCACGCCGAGCGCGCCGATCAATACGCGAGCCAAGGGGTGACGGGGGCGGTTGAACCAGCGCCAGTAAAACATGTGCAGGACGCTCCATGGCAGAATGAGCTACTTGGGCATCCCCCCGATACCGTTTGTCAGGGCAATTAGATACCGATGGCTGTTACGAAAACGTTATGCCATGTCGATGATATCCCGAACGATGGCGCAATCGAAGTCGGCCTGATCGACGAACGTGACGGGCTTCGCGATTCGCTGATGGTAACCCGTCACGGTGACGAGGTGCGCGCTTACCGCAACGTTTGCCCGCACGCCGGTCGGCGGCTGGATTGGGCGCCGAATCAATTCCTCATCGAAGACGGCCAGGTGATTTGCGCGGCACACGGGGCGATGTTTCATCTCGCCACCGGCGAATGCGTGTCGGGGCCGTGTCGCGGCACGCACCTGGCCGCCGTGGCGGTCAAAATCGAAGCCGGACAGGTTTTTTTAACCGATGAAGCCATAGATTGATGCGCGGCAAGCGGTCACTCATCGATACATGGAGCTTTGGACAAAGGGGCGGCATGACGATCTCTTCACGACGCTTTCGCCAGCTTGTTTTGACGAGTGTTGCATTGAATTTGATCGGCGCCGTCGCGGACAAATTCCTTGCCGCACGGATTCCCGATGTCCTGCGCGAAGCGCACGAAAAACAGGTGGCGCAGGCGATGGCCCAGTTTCCAACGTGGGCCGTCGTGCTGTACGCGATTTTTGGCGTGGCCAGTCTGGTTGCCCTGGTCGGGCTGTACCGGTTCAAGTCGTGGGCGCGAACGTGGAGTCTTGTGCTGCCGATCCTTGGGTTGGGGGTGGTGATCTGCACACCGTCGCCTTACGACTACGATTTGTCATCGGTAGTGGGCGGGACTCTGCGTGAATTGGCAAGCATGCTCGATGGAGCGATTCTGGCGATCGCGTATTTCGTGCCATCGATCGGCGCGCGTTTCGACGCGGCTGGGCGGCGGAGTGCGTGAGCGAACGCTGGCTGACGCCCATGCCTTGAAAGAAGGTTCCCGCGCTCAGCGGAAAGCGAGATTTACCGCGACCAGCATCGTCACGAGCATCACGGCCGTCAACGGCAGGCCGACACGCAGGAAGTCTCGCGCGCGATAGCCGCCGGGGCCGGCGATCAGGGTGAGTACCGGATTGGCGCTGGCGATGAGAAAGCTGTTTGAGGTCGAGATGGCGACGATCAGCGCATAGACGGCCGGATTGCCGTTGGAGGCGAGCGCGATGTTGATCGCCATCGGCACCATCATCACCGTGGCGCCAACGTTGGAAACGATCTGGGCGAAGAACAACGTGAGGATCGCGATCACCGCCTGCAACGCCCATGGTGGCCAGCCGTGCAGGTATACGAGCGTCTCCTGCGCGAGCCAGGCGGCGGCGCCGGTGGAATCCATCGCCCAGCCGAGCGGAATCAGGCAGGCGAGCAGGAAGATCGTCTTCCAATTGATCGCCTCGTAAGCCTCTTCCATTTTCAGCACGCCGGACAACAGCATGCCAACTGCGCCGGTCAGCATCGCGATCGACAATTTCAGGTCGGTGAACAGACCCAGGCCCATGGCCAGCGCGAAAAATGCGACGGCGTGCCAGATCTTGCTCGGCCGCGCTTCTTCTTTGGGATAGTCGGTCACGACGACGAAATCGTGATCCTCGGCGGCGACGGCCAGATCGCGCCACAACCCGTGCAACACCAGCGTGTCGCCCGCACGCAGCGCGATGCCGCGCACGTCTTCGCGAAAAATGACCTCGCCGCGATTGACCGCGAGCACACTGATGCCGTAGCGCTTGCGCAGGCGCAGATTGCCGACCGTCTGCTTGACGAAAGTGGAGTTGGGCGGCACAACCGCCTCGGCGATGCCCGCGCGAGTGGGGTTGAACATGTCACGGAACCAGCGCAGGCGAGGTTGCGCGAGCAGCAGGTTGAGGTTGGCGAAGTCGTCGATGTCGGCGCGCTTGCCGAGCGCGCCGAGCACGGTGCCGACCCAGATCATCGTATCGGCCGGCGGCGCCAGGCGGATTTCGTCGCCATTTTTGATCGCGAGAATCAGCGGCGCGCCGCGCAGGGCTTCGGTTTCGAGCACGCTCATGCCGACCAGCGGGCTTTCTGCGGTCACGGTCAATTCGAATACTTCGCCGGAAATGCCGTAGGTTTCGGCGAAATAGGTTTCGGTGCGGCCCGGCGTCACGCCTTGGCTTTCCTCATCCGCCGGCAGCAGCCGGCGCGTCAACAGGGCGAAATAGGCGAGACCGGCGAGGAGCAGCGGAATGCCGACCGGCGCGATCGAAAACAGCGAGAACGGCGCGATCGTCTGCGCCCCTTGAGGCAGGTTGCGATTCGCGCTGGCGATCAAATCGTTGAGCATGATCAGCGGCGAATTCGAGACCATGGTCATGTTCGTTCCGCAGAGGATGCAGAACGCCATCGGCAACAACAATCGCGACAGCGGCACGCCGGTGCGCGAACTGATGCGACTGACCACCGGCAAGAACAATGCGGCGAGCGCCTGACTTTGCAGGATCGAGGAAAGCCCGCCGACCATCGCGTTGATGGCGAAACTCAAACGCCATTCGGCGCCGCGCGCCAGACGCAGAATGAACGAGGCCGCCTTGTTGAGCACGCCGGTGCGATCGAGGCCTGCACCCATGATCATCACGCCGAGCAACGAGATCACGGCATTGCCGGCGAAGCCGTCGAACAACTGCTCGACCGGCACCAGGCGCGTGATGCCGATCACGACGATGACGAGCAGGGCGATCAGATCCCCGCGTATCCATTCGAGTACGAGCATGAGCACGGTGAAGGCCAGAAGGCCAAACACGAGCATCATGTCGTGAGTGAGGAGGAGTCCTTGGTTCATCGCATCGGGCGCTGCGCTCGTTCTTCCTTTGCTCGTCATTCCCGCGCAGGCGGGAATCCAGTTCTTTCTTCGGCTCGTCATTCCAGCGAAGGCTGGAATCCACATTCCAGCGAAAGCTGGAATCCAGCCTTTGTTTTGGCTTCTGATTCTTTTAACCCGCGTCCGTTCGGCTTTCCGCTCGCTTCCCGCGAGCGGGTCACTTTCTCTTGCTTGTGCAAGAGAAAGTAACCAAAGAGAACACACCCCGGATGCCGCGCTCGCCGCTTCGCTGCGAGTCCGCGAGGTCATGCCGGGGTTCGTTGAACGCCCGTCCCTGCGCGTGCAACGAACTCGCGCGCGTCGTGCGCGCGACCCTGCGGGCTTTTCCGTCATGCCCTCGCCGCGGCAAACGGGGACCCGAAATCAAAAGCAAAAAATCAAAATCAAAAGCGTCGTGCTTTGTGTCGCCGTTTGTATTTCAGATTCGTTCGTAGATGAAATCCCATACGCCGTGGCCCAGGCGCAAACCGCGTTTCTCGAAATGTGTTTCGATGCGCCAGTCGGGGCGCGGTACGCCTTGGCCTTTGCCAGCGACGTTGCGCCAGTCGGGCGCGGCGTCGAGTACTTCGAGCATATGCGTTGCATAGTCGGCCCAGTCGGTGGCCAAATGCAAGCGCCCGCCGCGCGCGACGCGGCTTGCGAGCAAGGCCGCGAAATCGGGTTGGATCAAGCGGCGTTTCTGCTGGCGTTTCTTCGGCCACGGGTCGGGGAAATAGATGCGCGCTTCGGCCAGCGATTCCGGCGCGATCGCATTGCGCAGAATCTCGATCGCGTCATGGTTGTAGAGACGCACGTTGGCGACGTCGCGCGCGGCCAGCGCATTCATCAGCCGGCCGACACCGGGGCGATGCACTTCGATGCCGAGGAAGTTCTTGTCCGCTTCGTGTAGACCGGCGTGGAGCAACTGCTCGCCGTTGCCGAAGCCGATTTCGAGCACGAGCGGCGCGGCTCGATGGAACGCTTGCGCGTAGTCCGACGGCGTTGCCGTGGGTTCGAAGCCGAAGCGTGCCCAGTGCTGTTCGAACGCACGCTGTTGCGCCGGCGTGAAACGCCCTTGGCGCAGGACGAAGCTGCGGATATGCCGTTGCGGCGTTGCGTCGTTCACCCGATCGTTCCATCGATGGGGCTTGACGCGCTGGCGAAGCGCTTGCGCGGAATGCGGCCGGCACGGAACGCGTCACGTCCCGCTTCGACGGCCTTGCGCATGGCGCTGGCCATCAGCACGGGGTCTTTCGCGCAGGCGATTGCGGTGTTCATCAGCACGCCATCGCAGCCCAACTCCATCGCGATGGCCGCGTCGGAGGCGGTGCCGACACCGGCGTCGACGATGATCGGCACCTTGGCGTTGTCGACGATTTCGAGCAGGTTCCAGCGGTTCTGGATGCCCAGACCCGAGCCGATCGGCGCGGCCAGTGGCATCACGGCGACGCAACCGATTTCTTCCAGCCGTCGCGCGAGGATCGGATCGTCGCTGGTGTACACCATCACGTCGAACTTGTCGGCGACGAGTTGCTCGGCGGCTTTGAGCGTTTGCACCACATCGGGAAACAACGTTCTCTGATCGCCCAGCACTTCGAGTTTGACCAGATTGTGTCCGTCGAGCAGTTCGCGTGCGAGCCGGCAGGTGCGCACCGCCTCGTCGGCGGTGTAGCAACCCGCCGTGTTCGGCAGAATCGTGTAGCGATCCGGTGGCAGTACATCGAGCAGATTGGGCTGGTTTTTGTCCTGACCGATATTCGTGCGGCGGATCGCGACGGTGACGATTTCTGCGCCTGCTGTTTCGGTCGCGCGGCGCGTCTCGTCGAGATCCTTGAATTTGCCCGTGCCGGTGAGCAGGCGCGAACGGTAGATTTTTCCGGCAATGAGGAGCGGATCGTTGTCGGCGGTGGGAGTCGAGTGGTTCGGGGCATTCATGACGGAATTCGATGGTGGAATGGACATGCTCGCGGTACGACGTTGCGTCGTTCATCCTCGCCTGACGCACCGCGCGAGGGCGTGCCGAACATCGTGGCGCGAATCCTCATCCACCACCGAGCGCATGCACGATCTCGACCCGGTCGCCGTCGTGCAACAGCCGCTCGTGATGCGAACTCTTGGGTACGATCTCGCGATTGATCTCGATGGCGACCCGGCGATCGGCGTAGCCGGCGGCGGCGAGCAGCATCGCGACGTTGGTGTCGCTCGCGATATGGCGCGTCTCGCCGTTGAGTTCGATGGTGGGCATGGGCGTAGTGTAACGCCTTGTCGGCATCGAAATGACGTGTGCAAAAGCAAACGCCCGGCGTGGGCCGGGCGGTTGCGTCGAGCTTGCGCTTGCAGGATCAGCGCTGCTGATTTTCCTTGTGCTCTTCGTGATTCACACGCACGCGCTCGGACTTCGGCGCCGCTTGCTCATGCACTTGTGGCGGTGGCGGAGTTGGCGCGACGCTGCGCGGTTGGAACTGCGGCTGAACCTGCGAGCGCTCCATCGGAAGATTCTGCGGATGGCGCGGCGCCATCTCCTGTTGTTGTGGACTGTGCATCTGTTCTACATGCGGGTTTTGTGTTTGCAAATATTCTTGGCGACGCGCCTGAAACTCGGATTGCTGTTGGTTGCGTATCGGCATTTCCTGTTGCGGTGGCATTTGCACCGACTGCTGACGGCGCATCATGTCCGGTTTGGGCTGTGCCGGATGTTCGACCGTTTCCGAGTGGATCGCTTGCGTGCTGTCGTGCGAGATGCGATCCATCACACGCGGGCTGTTGCTCGGGTTGTCGTCGTTGCGCGGCGCACGCCGTGCGTTGCCGGCGTCGACCGTATTCGGGTTCACATAGCGGCTCGACGGCAGAGTGCGTTGTTCGTCTGCCGGCGCGCGGTTGACCGGCGGCACGACCACGCTGCGCCCTTCGACCGGGGCAACCTGGCGCATCGAATCGGTACGCAGGGGCTGCTCGTGCTGCAGACGGGCGTTGTCGTCGAGGGTGCGGCGCGTGTCGAGGTTGCGGTTCTCGATGTTGCGATTGTCGACACGGGCCTTGCCGTTCGATTGGGCCGGGTTGTCGATGGCGTGGCTCTCGGTTTGCATCGGCATCGAGCGCGGCTGCACCGTCGGCGCCATCGAGCGCGCGGGCATGCCCTCGCGGGTGACAACGTTGACGTTCGGGCGCATCGACAGTTCCGCGCGCTTCGCCGCTTCGCCGTTGCCGATCACGGTCGGCGCCGAGCGCATTTCGGCCATCGGCAATGCCCGGCCCGGGTCGCGCTGTAATTGCGCTTCACGCTGCGAGAATGCGGCGATCGGCGCCGGCGGACGCGTCGCGGCGATGATGTTGCGCGTTTGAATGGCCTGCGGCGGTGCCGCGGCACGCGTGGCTCCGCCACCCTCGAACGCCAGGCTTGCTCTTGTCGGCGCGATCGCCGCAAAGCCGGCCACATGCGCATTGGCGAAGGTTTCACGGTTGACCGGAATCACCGACCCGCGCACTTCGCGCGATGAGGTGAACACGTCGCCGCGCACCGCGGTCACCGCATTGGCGACGTTGCGGTTGGCGTAGTTGATGCGGCTGTAGTCGACGTTGCCGCGCTCGTAGTTGCCGTAGAAATTGTTGATCGTGACGTTGTTGATCGTCGTGTTGTGCACGTTGATGTTGGTGAAATAATTGCGGCTCACCCGGTAGCTCGGCATGTAGACATCGTGCGGGCCGAGCGGGAACCAGCCGACCGGGCCGCCGACGCTGAAGGACAAGCGTGCGCCGCCGCCGCCGACGAAGGCGACCAAGGCGGGGGCGTAGTAAGGGCGTACCGCAATCGCGCCGGGACACCAACCCCAACGATTGTTGATGTAGGCCCAGCGGCCGTAGTGGAATGGCGCAAAGCCCCACGGGGAGGAATCGACCCAGGTCCAGCCGTAAGCGCCCACCCAGCTCCAGCGGCCATAGCTGTAGGGCGTCCAGCCGACCGCCACTTGGCTGGGGTACCAGACATTGCCGTAATCGGGTGATGAGTCCCAACTGCCATAGCTGTCGAGGTCGGCGTAGCCGATCACGTCTTCGGACACGTAGCGGCGCGAAACGGAGTTGTCCCAACGCGCGTCTCGATCGAAACAGAAGCGATCGAAATCGTCCGGATTGGGTACCGGATTGCTGACGTAGTCGCTCAGGCGCGGATCGTTGAAGCGTACCGATTGGCCTTCTTCGATGCGGAAACGCGCCCCGGCCTCGCCGTAGGCATCGCCGCCGCCGCGAAAGGCGGTAACGATGGTGCCGTTGCCATCCGGGGCGACGTCGATGCGGTATTCGCCGACGCGATTGATGACGAAGGCGAGCGTGGGCGTGTCGACCTCGTAGGTTTGGCCGTCGTAAATGCGGCGCACGCGCAGGTTGAGTGTACCTTCGGTCAACTCGATCTGCGCCATGTTGTCGTCGAGATTGAGAAAGTGGAAGCTCGAGCGCTGGTCGACGCGAATCACCGAGGTGCCGATTTGCAGTTCGGCACGGGCGCCACGGTCGGCCCACAATTTGTCGCCGGAAATCAACGGGCGGTTGATTTCGGCCTGGACCCAGTTGTCCGCTCCGGCCGGCACGAAACTGACCGCGCCCTGGACGAGCGACAGGCGCGCGACGCGCGTCGGCGGATCCAGAGCCGCGCCATTGGCATTGCCGGAATACCCCGGGTCATTCGGCGAGTCGTACGGAGACGGTTGAGCGGACGCCACGCCGGCGAGGAGCAATCCGGATAACAGCGCGACGACACCTTTTGACATGGACATGGCAAACGCTCCTTTGCGTTGCACAGCGACGAGGATGGATAGTTTGCGGAAACCGGTTCGGGAACGGCACATCGGTACGTTCGACAACTTGTACTCGCCCCCTTGGCGGCATCCCATTTCTTGCGCGACTAGTTAAGCGCAACCAAGCTGAATGAGGACTTTCGATTTGCCGCCGAAACGCATCCGGATACTCGTCGTTTAGCCGGTACTTAGCGAGGCGGCGAGTAACGAAAAGTCAACGCTTCGCCGGACAAAGTCGGGTGCGGGATAAGGTTATGCGCTCGGGCATATTGCAGCGCGGGTGAGTTCCGTTACCCTGTCTGCAGAATGATCCGGATTGGCACAGACATGAAATCATGCGTCCTCATGCTGGCCGCATTGGGTTTGCTGGCTGCGACTTCGCATGCAGCCGAGTTACTCAATGTGTCCTACGACCCTACGCGCGAGCTGTACGCCCAGCTCAACGCGCGATTCGTCGCGGACTGGAAAGCGAAGACAGGCGAGGCCGTGACGATTCGGCAATCGCACGGCGGTTCGAGCGCGCAGGCGCGCAAGATCCTCGACGGGCTGGAGGCCGACGTCGCCACGCTCGGCATCGCTTCCGACATCGACCTGCTGGCCGACAAGGCTGCCTTGTTGCCGGCGGACTGGCAAAGCCGGCTGCCGGGCAATTCGGCGCCGTACACCTCCACGATCGTGTTTCTCGTGCGCCAGGGCAATCCAAAAGGCATTCGGGATTGGGACGACCTGGTCAAGCCGGGCATCAAGGTGATCACGCCGAATCCGAAAACCTCCGCCGGTGCGCGCTGGAATTTCCTCGCGGCATGGGCGTACGCGCTCGCGCGCAATGGCGGCGATGAAACCCGAACCGCGGCGTGGATCGCCCTGCTGTACAAGAACGTGCCCGTGCTCGACACCGGCGCGCGCGGCGCGACCGTGACTTTCGCCCGGCGCCGGCTCGGCGATGTCCTGATTGCATGGGAAAACGAAGCCCATCTCGCTCTTGCCGAGTACGCGTCGGACAAGTTCGAGATCGTTACGCCGTCGATGAGCGTCCTCGCTCAGCCGCCGGTGACGGTGGTCGACAAATATGCGCACAAGCACAATACCGAGCGACTTGCCGACGCCTATCTACGGTTTTTGTATACGCCCGAGGCGCAGGAGATCATTGCGGAAAATCATTTCCGCCCGTTCGATGCGGCGGTGGCGGCGAAACACGCTGCGAGCTTCCCGACGGTGAAGCCGGTCACGGTCGAGCAGTTCGGCGGCTGGAAAGTGGCGCAGCAGAAATTCTTCGCCGACGGCGGCGTGTTCGACCGCATCTACGCAAGGTAAGCGCGGATGAGCGATATCGCCTCTCACGCCGGTTTCGGCGCGCCATCGCGCCGTCGCGCCATGCCAGGTTTCGGCTTGACGCTCGGATTTACCCTGAGCTATTTGTCGCTGATCGTACTCATTCCCCTGATCGTGCTCCTCGCGCATGCGGCGGGACTTGGCATCAGCGGCTTGTGGAAAGTGCTGAGCGCGAGTCAGGCGATCGATGCGCTCCTGCTCAGTTTTGGCGGCGCGCTCGTGGCGGCGGGCATGAACGCCGTGTTCGGCAGTCTTATCGCCTGGACGTTCGTGCGTTACGATTTTCCCGGCAAGCGCGCGATGCAGGCCATGATCGATTTGCCCTTCGCCCTGCCCACCGCCGTGGCCGGCATAGCCCTGACCACGCTGTATGCCGCGCCGGACGGGTGGCTCGGCGCGCCGCTCGATGCGCTCGGCGTGCAGGTCGCCTACACGCGCCTGGGCGTCGTCGTTGCGATGACCTTCATCAGTTTGCCGTTCGTGGTGCGTACGCTCGAACCCGTGCTCGAACAAATCGATCGGCAATACGAGGAGGCGGCGGCGACACTCGGCGCAACGCGCTGGCAGTGCGTCGCGCGCATCGTTTTTCCGACGTTGCTGCCGGCCTTACTGACCGGTACGGCGCTCGCCTTCGCGCGCGCCGTCGGTGAGTATGGGTCGATCATTTTCATCGCCGGCAACCTGCCGAACCAGACCCAGATTGCGCCGCTGCTGATTGCCATTGCTCTCGATCAGCACGAAGTCGGCACGGCGACCGCGATCGCGGCGGCAATGCTCATGTTTTCGTTCCTGATCCTGTTCGGTATCAATCTGCTTCAGTCCTGGGTGCGGCGCAAGGGGGGGTACCGTGGCGCATGAGCCCGTTGAAGCGGAAGGCGGCATGCACGGTGCGGTGTGCGTAAATGCCCGTGCTTACCGTTCGGTCACCACCGAATCTACCTTCGTGCGCAGGCTGTTGATCGGCTTCGCCGGTGCTTTCTTGATCGTCTTCTTGCTGCTGCCCTTGATCGTCGTGTTTGCCCAAGCATTTGCCCGCGGCATTGGCGCCTACCTTGCCGCATTGACCGATGCCGATTCGATCGCCGCGATTGTTCTGACCCTGAAGGTCGCGGCGATAGCCGTGTTGCTCAATACGGCCTTCGGCGTCGCCGCTGCCTGGGTAGTGGCGAAATTCGAATTCCGTGGCAAGAACGTCCTCATCAGCTTGATCGATCTGCCGTTCTCGGTGTCGCCGGTCATTTCGGGAATGGTTTTCGTCCTGATTTTCGGTGCCCAGACCTGGCTCGGCGGTTGGCTGATCGATCACGGCGTGCGCATCGTCTTTGCCCAAACCGGCCTCATTCTCGCCACGGTGTTCGTCACGTTTCCCTTCGTTGCGCGCGAGCTGATTCCGCTGATGCAGGCGCAGGGAAGCGACGAGGAATATGCCGCGTTGAGTCTCGGCGCGAGCGGCTGGCAGACGTTTTGGCATGTAACCTTGCCGAATATTCGTTGGGGGCTGCTCTACGGTATACTTTTGTGCAACGCGCGCGCCATGGGTGAGTTCGGCGCGGTTTCGGTCGTCTCGGGCAAGATTCGCGGCGCGAGCAATACGCTGCCGCTGCACGTAGAAGCGTTGTACGAGGACAACATGATGGTGGCGGCGTTTGCGGTCGCCTCGCTGTTGGCCTTGCTTTCCCTGTTGACGTTGGCGATGAAGGCCTTCCTTGAATGGCGCCACGGTGACGAAATCGCCGCCTTGCAAGGCGGCAGGTGACGCAGCCGGGCGATGGCCGACTCAAAAGCCAGCGCTGCCCCCCATTTTTCGCGATAGCATGACACGATGGACATCCGCATCCGCAAATTGAGCAAGCGCTATGGCAGTGTGAACGCGCTGAATGCGATCGACCTCGACATCGCCTCGGGAGAACTGCTCGCGCTGCTTGGCCCGTCCGGTTCGGGCAAGACGACCCTGCTGCGCGCGATTGCGGGGTTGGAGCCGATCGATGGCGGGCGCATTCTCTTCGGCGACATTGATGCGACCGAACTGTCTGTGCAGGAGCGCCGCGTCGGCTTCGTTTTCCAGCACTATGCGCTGTTCAAGCACATGAGCGTGCTCGACAACATCACCTTCGGCCTGCGTGTGCGCAAGCGGAAATTCCGGCCAGCTCGCGAGGAAATTCGTCGTCGCGGCGAAGAACTGCTCAAGCTCGTGCAACTCGGCGGCCTGGAAGCGCGCTATCCGAACCAGTTGTCCGGCGGTCAGCGTCAGCGGGTCGCGCTCGCGCGGGCGCTTGCGATCGAGCCACGCGTACTGCTGCTCGACGAACCGTTCGGCGCGCTCGATGCCAAGGTGCGAAAGGACCTGCGCGTGTGGCTGCGGCAATTGCACGACGACACCGGGTACACCACGATTTTCGTCACCCACGATCAGGAAGAAGCGCTCGAACTGGCCGACCGCGTAGTCGTGTTGAATGCAGGTTCGATCGAGCAAGTCGATGTGCCCGAAGCGATCGTGCGCCGCCCGGCCACGCGATTCGTCGCCGAATTCATCGGGCAGGGCGTGGTCGACGGCGCCGACCGGTCACCGCGTTCGGTACTGGCAAGAGTATCGCCCTGCGTGCGCACCGGTTGATTTCATGGATCCGGAACAGATTTTCGTTTTGGACGTATAGACGTCTGGACATCCGCATCAAAAAATAGGACATTGGCGACCCTTGCCGCGTTCTCCGGACGGGCATGCCTTTTTTTACACACGATTTGTGCTCGCAATCGCGGTTGCAAACGTCGTCGAGTCTGCCGATATGACCTTGATCCAGCTTCGCTACCTCGTGGCCATTTTCGATGCCGGCCTCAATATCACCCAGGCCGCAGAACATGTGCATGCCACCCAGCCGGGGTTGTCCAAGCAGCTCAAGCAGCTCGAAGACGAACTCGGGTTTCAATTGTTCGCGCGCAAGGGCAAAAGCCTCTCCGCGATCACGCCGGCCGGGCGGCAGGTCATCGAGCGCGCCCGCATCATCCTTGCCGAGGCGCGCAACATCCGCGCGCTCGCCGCCAATCTGCGCGGCGACGACAAGGGCGAGTTGACCATTGCGACCACTCACACACAGGCACGCTTCGTGTTGCCGCACGCCATCGTTGCGCTCAAGCAGCGCTATCCCGAAGTCGATGTGCATCTGAAGCCGCTTGGCGATGCCCAGATCATGGGCCTGTTCGAGCGGGGGCAGGCCGATTTGGCGTTGATCAGCACGACCGGAGCGGCGCCGGATGAAGGGCTTTCGGTACCGCTGTTCCGCTGGCGCCGCGTCGTGGTCGTGCCGAACGGACACAGGTTGGCGGCGCTGCAACACCCGCTTGCGCTTTCCGACCTGGCCAACGAAACGCTGGTCAGTTACGAATCCTCGTTGCGAGCGGAGTCGTCCTTGCGCCGCGCGTTCGCTGCGGCCGGTATCGTGCCGCGCTTCTCGTGTACCTCGCGCGATGCCGATCTGATCAAAACCTATGTGCGTGCCGGCCTTGGCGTCGGCGTTTTCGCCGACATGGCGTTCACGGCAGAGGACGCGAACGATCTGCGCCTGATCGGTGGTGGCGGCCTGTTTCCGGAATGCACGACCTGGCTTGTGTTGCGCCGTGATCGCGTGTTGCGTGGCTATGCGGCGGCGCTGGCTGAACTGATCGCGCCGCAACTCGATCAACGTGATCTGCAGCGCGCCCTGGTCGGCGAGGAGCCGGAACATTGGCCGCAGCCGCCCTATTGGAGCGAGCTGCAGGCAAAGATCGCCGTCAAAAGGGCCTGATTATGCGACGGCGCCAAATACGTTGCGTCCCATTACCATGCGCGCGCTTGCGCTTGCGCTTGAGGGAGAGGTGTCGTCGCGAGGGTTTAGCGAAGTCCTAACGCCCCGTGTGCTTCTATTCGGTCGTTGCCGCGGAGAGCGGCGTTCCTGTCGACGACATGCAGAAACTGGTGGTGATTGGCGCCGGAGCCGCGGGCTCCGCCGTGGTTGGCGAATGCCTGCGCAACGCGCAGTCCGGGCAACTCGATCTGACCTGGATTCGCGGGCGGCAAGCGCCGGGGCGGGGTGTCGCCTATTCGACGACGGCCGAGCACCATCTGCTCAACGTGCGGGCGGCGAACATGGGCCTGTTCGCCGACGATGCCGGCGAATTCATCGCGTTTGCCCGGGCTCGCGGCTGGCCGGTGGAAGCGTGCGATTTTGCCCCGCGAGTCCGGTATGCCGATTACCTTCAGGACACCTTGGCACGCGAAATCGCGAAGGCGGGCGAACGACATGTGGCCGTGCGCCTGCTTGCCGACGAGGCGATCAGCGTGCGCGGCGACGATCGCGCAGGCTATGCGGTCGTGAGCGCTGCTGGTGAGCGAATGGTCGCCGATGGCGTCGTGCTCGCCATCGGTGCGCTGCCGCCGACGCCTCTGGCGGAGGTTACTGCCGCGGCGCGTGCGCATCCGGCCTATGCCGCCGATCCCTGGCACTGGGTGCCGCCCGGCAAGGTGCCCGAACGCGTGGTCGTGCTCGGTACAGGATTGAGCGCGGTCGATGCGCTGCAAAGCGCCGCACGGCTGTGGCCGAATGCGCAGCTGATTGCCGTTTCGCGCCACGGCCATCTGCCGTTCGCGCACAACGCCGTGCCGGGCGAACCCTACGAGCAACAGGCTGCCTTGATCGAAGCCCTGCGCGAAGCCCCTGCGGTGGCCCGGTGGTTGCACGAAATCCGCGCGGCAATGGCCGAAAGCGGAGTCGAATGGCGCTCGATCGTCGACGGCTTGCGAATGCAGACTCCGCAATTATGGCGCGCGCTCAACGATGACGAGCGCAAGCGCTTCCTGCGTCATCTGCGCTGGCTGTGGGAGGCGGTGCGTCACCGCCTGCCGCAACAGACCGCGAACGAACTTGCGCACCTGTGTGAGCAGATGCGACTGGAGATCGTCGCCGGGCGCATTCGTGCCATCGATGTCCACGCGAACGCGCGCAATCGACTCGACGTGCGCGTGCAACTGCGCGGCACCTCGGACATGCGTCGCTTCGCTGCCGATCTCGTCATTCAGGCGACCGGGTTCAATCTTTCGATCGACGCCACCGATCACGCACTCGTTCGCCAGATGGTAAGCGAAGGCGTGGTTCACGCAGACGCGCTCGACCTCGGCCTTGCTGCCGACCCTGAAGGTCGTTTGCTGTCTGTCGACGGCGTGCCGGCACGTGGCTTGCGATGCCTGGGTACATTGCTGCGCGGTTCGATCTGGGAATGCAGCGGCTTGCCCGAAATCCGCAATCTCGCCAAGGCGATCGCACGCGACATGCCGGCGGAATTGCGCGAAGTGCGGAAAGCCACACACTCTCGTATGTCGATGACGGCGAACGCGCTCGTTGCGGCGTAACCGAAACCGCATGCGGGCGGCGTATCCGTTGACATTGAGCATCGTGTCGCGGGTACGCAGCCAAAGGGTTGCGGCATTTCGCTTGCGTAGACAGAATCAAGGCGAGCGAGCCGACATCCACACCGGAGCACGGCCCACTTGACGCGTGCCTTGCGTTCCCGGCACCCACCCCGATAAGCTTCGCCCCGCGTGATCGTGTCTTCGCACGCGCGGGTGTAGCTCAATGGTAGAGCTGTAGCTTCCCAAGCTACTGACGAGGGTTCGATTCCCTTCACCCGCTCCAGCGCTCGCGGCGGCCCCGTTCCTTGCATTGCGCATGAATTTCGGAGGCGAAATGGTCAAGGCGCCGACACGGTGGCGTAGTCGGGTTCTCTTTCTCGTGGCCTGCGGGTCGACGCTCACTGCGGGAGCGCAGCAACCACCCGTATCGGCGGCGAACTTGCCCGAGCGCTACATCGAAGCGCTGAAACTTTCCCAAGCCAGGCAATATGCGGATGCCGCCGCGATCCTCGAGCCGTTCTACATGGCCGGGCCGGCCGGCATGGATTGGCACTGGAACTTCGCAATGTATCAACTCGCAAGCGACGAAACGCGGGCGGGGCGCAAGGAAAAAGCGATGAATGCACTGTTCGCCGGGCAATCCAGGGGAGGCAGTGTTTCCGCGGAGCAACTGGCGACGGACGCGAATCTCGCATCGCTCCACGATGACCCGCGATTCACGCAGCTCGTGGCTGCAGCGCGCAACGGGGAGCGCCTGTGGGCACGCGAACCCGGGCAGGGCTTGCCGTTTGCGCCGAATCTGAGCGAAGAGGCCAAGATCGCGGGGCTGTCCATCGTGTGGTCGGAAGCCCGTTTCAATTTTGCCTTCTTCGACCGGCAACCGGATTTGGACTGGAACCAGACCTACCTGGACTTCTTGCCCGGAGTGCGGGCCACGGCATCCACTGAAGAGTACTACCGCGTGCTGATGCGGTTTGCGGCATTGCTGAAGGATGGCCACACGAATGTGTATCCCCCCGAGCCACTGCGGGACGCCTTTTATGGCGGTCCCGGGCTGCGCACGCAGCTGGTGGAGAACGCCGTCGTGGTGACAGCGGTCGATGATCCCGCATTGCTTGCGCAGCGATGGCGCGTGGGCGATGTGCTTCTGGAAATCGATGGAGAAGACATACGACACTATGCAGAACGCGAGATCGCGCCGTACCAGAGTTCATCAACTCTGCAGGATCTGCAGGTACGCACCTTCGATTATGCGTTGCTCACCGGGCGCGCCGGCAGCCAGTTCCACGTGACTGTGAAAAATGCCAAGGGCAAGCAAGAGCAGCGTGTGCTGACGCGGTTGACGCTGCAGGACCAATCGAAACTGAAGAAGAACGGAGCCTCCTTCAAGATGAGGCCGGACGGGATTGCCGTCCTGACGATCGATGAATTCGGAGACTCGGAAGGGGCGAAGGCGCTGCTCACCAACTTGCCGCTCGTCAATTCCTCAAGGGGACTGGTCATCGACGTTCGCGCCAACGGTGGCGGCAGCACTCCCGTGGATTTGCTGCAAATGCTGGCGCGGGAGCCGATTCGCGGTCCCATGATGCGAACGAGAAGCTACAGCGCCGCGGACCGCGCGCGTGGCGTGCTGCCGGGATGGACGGATGCTGCTCCGTTCGAAGTTCCCGCGGATCCCGCACATCATGTCGACGTGCCGGTTGCGGTCTTGACCAGCGCACGCACTTTTTCGGCGGCGGAAGATTTCGTCGCGTTGTTCAATGCAATGCATCGGGGCATCACCGTGGGAGAGGCGACGGCGGGAAGCACCGGCCAGCCGTTGTTCTTCCAACTGCCCGGCGGAGGCAGCGCGCGTATCTGCACCAGAAACGACCGTGCCCCGGATGGGGCCGTCTTCGAAGGCATCGGCCTTCGTCCCGCCATCCCGGTTTCAAACACGATCGAAAGCATCCGACAGGGTAAGGACAGGGTCCTGGAACGTGCGGCGGGAGCGCTGTTGGCTGCGAAGTGAGTGCGCGGCGCTGGCGCTGATCAACGCATTTTTCCGCGCATTTGTATACTTGTCAACGAGAGGCCGCAGCATTCCACGTTGAATCGGTCGGCGCGTGGTTCGCGATGGTGCCACTGGCCTGAAGTGCATCCAGGGTGGCGGCATCCAGATCGAGAAGGTCGCGCAGCACACTGCGTGTATCGCGACCCGCCTCGGGGCCGGCCCAGCGTACTTGTCCGGGTGTGGCGGACAACTTCGGCACGATTCCGGGCAACACCACCGAACCAAGACGCTCATGCGCTACCGACACCAGCATGTCGCGGGCGCGATAGTGCGCGTTGGCGAAAATGTCCGGTAGCGTCAGTACCCGCGAGACGGGCACGTTGGCGGCTTCCAGCGTGTTTTCGATATCGGCGGCCATGCGCTTCCCCACCCATTCGCCGATGAGGTCATCGAGTGCATCGACATGTTCCCAGCGTGAACGAATGGTTGCGAAACGTGGATCGTCGATCAGATCCGCTCGTTCCATCGCCGCACACAATCTTTGGTAAACCTTCTGACTATTGGCGGCGATCAATACATAGCTCCCGTCTTTCGCCAAATACAGATTGTTCGGCGCCATCGCCGGCAGGCGCGTGCCAAGTCGGTTGGGTACGAGCTTCAGGCGATCGTAGGTTGGAACGGCAGTCTCCATCATGCTGAAAGCCGCTTCGTACAGCGCCGCATCGACGACTTGGCCGCGACCGCTGCGCTGCTTTTCCAGCAGTGCCATCATCGTGCCGAACGCGGCGTACAGCGCGCTGACATAGTCCGTGACCGGCACTGCCACGCGTGCGGGCGGGCGATCCGGATCTCCGGTCAGGTGACGAATGCCGCCGAAGGCTTCGCAGACCGCGCCGTAGCCGGCCTTGAGTCGATCCGGGCCGGTCTGGCCGTAGCCTGAGATGCGCGTCAGGATCAAGCCTGGGTTGTGGCGACTCAACTCCTCGTAGCCCAATCCCAGTCGCTCCAGGGTGCCGGGGCGGAAATTTTCCACCACGATATCGCACTTGGTCGCGAGGGCGAGGATCAGATCGCGCCCGCCGGGGGCTTTGATATCGATGATCACCGCACGCTTGTTGCGCATCAGCGCAACGCCGGTCAGCGAAACACCGTCGTCGCTGAAGCCGAGTGCGCGCGCCGGATCGCCGGCGGGGGGTTCGACCTTGATGACCTCTGCGCCAAAATCCGCGAACAGCCGCGTGCAGGCAGGGCCCGCGATGGTGGTGCACAATTCGAGGACTCGGTAACCGGTGAGCGGCCCGGGCGGCGAGGATGGGGAAGGGCTCATGCGTTGCTCCTCACGAAAGGCGGGCACACACCGATCGCCGTTTGCACCCGGGAACGCGCGCGGGCTATATCTTGAGCCGACCACTTTTCGATGAGCGGCCCGAGCGCGCCGGCTTGCGCGGCGCCGGCCCACGCAGGGACGGTCGAGATGGGAGTGCTTCCACGATGCGCTCCACGCGCGGAGAACGCAGCGCTTTGCGCGGACGCGCGGGTTCTGCGCTGCGCGGTTCGTCGATCGAGCGGACGCTCGATCGACTCGATGTGGCGAATTGCGTACGGCGGAGTATGCCTTGCGCCAATTCGATGTCGCGCGCCCGAGCAAGGATGAGTCGCTTGGCATGCATCACCAGCATGCGTGCGCAACGCTCCGAGCGCGCTTCGTCCCGATGCAGTAACGCATCGGCGAAGTTCTTGTGGTGAGTCAGCGATTGCTGGACCCAGCGAGCGGGTGCCGGTATCAGAAACCGGTGCAGCCAATAGGCGGGGCGACCGATGCGGCGTGCGAAGTTGGCCACCATCGAACTGCCACAACTGGACACCACGACTTCGGCGGCCTGATAGCTCAGGCGAATGAGTTCGAAGAAATCCACCTTCGGGCTTTCCGCTTCGCGTCTGAATTCCTCGATGCCTTGGCTGTATCGACGCAGGTCGCCGTCGCTGGCGCAGCGCGCCGCAAGCCGTGCGACCACGCCGTCGACAGCCGCCAGAAGATCGAACAAATCGGCGATTTCGTCCAGCGTCGGATTGATGACACGCGCTCCGCGCCAGGGAGTGCTCTCGACCATCCCTTCTTGCTCCAGCGTTCTCAATGCATCTCGAACCGGCGCGCGACTGATACCCAGACGCTTGGAAACCTCGGGTTCGCGAATGCTGTCGCCGGGAGCATAAACGCCCTGCAAAATGTCGCGCGACAGTTGCCACATGACTTTTTCCACCAGCCGCGCTTTGGCGTTGCCGGTCTTTTTTTTGAGGGGTGTTTTCCGAGCCGGTGTCCGTGTGCGTGTGGAGTCCTGTTTCATGGCGATGGCAACCAACCTGCCTGTTCGAGGGGTTCGAATGAAATACCGCAGCGGCGGAGGGTGAGAGTGTGACGGACATCTAGTTTACAGGAACGATCATCGGCAACGAGGGTGCAGCGGGCACGTTGGCGGGCATCGCGTCGATGCGAAGGCAATTTCCATGTGCGAGCGGGCTTTTCACGACGCAAATGCTCACGCCGCGCGCAACTGCTTGCGGTAGTCGCGCAGATGCTGATCCGTCGAGCCGTTGCGAAACTCGAATGCGATGAGGCGCTTGAAATAGTGGCTGATGGCAAGCTCATCGGTCATGCCCATGCCGCCGTGCAACTGGATGGCTTGCTGGCCGATATGGCGCGCGCACTGTCCCATCAGCGCCTTGGCCGCGGCAAGCGCGGCGCGGCGCTCGGCAAGGTCGGGATTGCCGCACGCCGAAGTGGCCAGATACGACATCGCGCGCGCTTCTTCAAGGCGCATGAGCATGTCCGCCATGCGATGCTGGAGCGACTGGAATGTGCCGATCGGCGCACCGAACTGGGTGCGCGAGCGGCAGTAGTCGACGGTCGTGGCAAACGCCTTGTCCATGGCGCCAAAGGCGTCGGCGCAAAGCGCCGCGAGGCCGGCGTCGAGTGCGTTGCGCAACGCGCCTTGCGCATCCGCGCCGAGGCGTGCGTCGGCTTCCACTTGCGCGCCGTCGAGGTGCACGTTGGCGGCGCACTGGTCGTCCACCGTCTTTTGTGCTGCGAGGTGCACGCCGGGCACATTCGTGGGCACGGCGAATACGGCCAGCACGTCGTCCTCGGTACGTGCGGAGACAAGCAACAGATTCGCGGCGGGCGCGTGGTAAACCTGCGACTTGCGTCCGTCCAGCCGCCAGTGTTCGCCCTCGCGTCGCGCGCGTGTTTGCACGCGCGCGAAGTCGTCGCCACTGTCGGGCTCATCGTGTGCGAGCAGTGCGACCACCTCGCCGCTCGCCAAGTGCGGCAGCCAACGCTGGCGCTGGTGCGGCGAGCCCAGCTCGGCGATGACGGAAGTAGCGACGACGGCGCTGCCTACATACGGTTCCAGCAACAGGCCTTCGCCGAGGGCGTTGCACACGAGCATGGTTTCGATCGGGCCCGCACCCAAACCACCCTCGCTCTCGGGCACATTCAGCGCCAACAGGCCAAGGTCGGCAAGTCGCAGCCAGGTCTCCCGCGACCAGCCTTCGGCGCTGTCGCGAACGCGCTGGCGATACTCGAACGGATAGCGCTCGCCGACGAATCGGCGCGCGGTGTCGAGCAGCATCTGCTGTTCATCGGTATAGGAAAAATCCATGCGTAGCTCCTACAGCCCGAGTATCCGTTGGGCGATGATGTTGCGTTGAATTTCGTTCGAGCCGCCGAAGATCGACAGCTTGCGCAGGTTGAGATAGTCGAGCATGGCGCGTGGCGTGTCGTCGTCGATGCGCGGCGCGATGGTCAATGCCGCTTCGCCCAGCGCATCGATCTGCAGCTCGGAAATGCGTTGGCGGATTTCCGTTCCGCGGGTTTTCAATATCGACGCCTCCGGCCCCGGTGCGGAATTTCGTTCTGCCTCGAACATCGCGCGCAGGCTGATGATCTCCAGCGCGCGCAGTTCGATTTCAACTTGCGCGATGCGGGTGGCGAAGATCGGGTCGTGCAGTAGCGAGGCCGTCTCGCCTTGCGTGCGCGCCGCGATTTGTTTCAGGCGCAACAGCTCGCGTTTGATCGCGCCGATGCCGGCGACGTTGCTGCGCTCGTGGCCGAGCAGGAATTTCGCGTAAGTCCAGCCGCGATTCTCCTCGCCGATGAGGTTTCCCATCGGCACGCGCACGTTTTCAAACCAGATTTCGTTGACCTCGAAACCCCCGTCGAGCAAGCGCGTGGGCTGCACCTTGACGCCGGGTGTGCGCATGTCGATCAACAGAAACGAAATCCCCTGTTGCGGCTTGCCGCCGTTGCCGGTACGCACCAGACAAAAAATCCAGTTGGCGAATTGGCCGAGGGTGTTCCACACTTTTTGTCCGTTGACGATGTAGTCGTTGCCCGCGCGCTCGGCGCGCGTGCGCAGCGAGGCGAGGTCGGAGCCGGAGCCGGGCTCGGAATAACCCTGGCACCACCAATCGTCGGCGGCGACGATGCGCGGCAGGAAACGCTGCTGCTGCTCGGCGTTGCCGTAACGCATGATGACCGGCCCAACCATTTTCAAACCGAAGGCAAGTTGCTCGGGAGCGTCAGCCAGTGCGCACTCGACATCGAAAATGTACTGCTGCGGTTTGCTCCAGCCCGGGCCGCCGAATTCTTTCGGCCATGCCGGCGCACCCCAGCCTTGCCGATGCAGAATTTTCTGCCAGTCGCTGATGTCTTCGCGAATGTGGCTGTGATCGCCGTCGCGCATGCGCGTGCGAATGTCTGCGGGCAAGTGGTCGCGCAGGAATGCGCGCAGTTCGTCGCGAAAGGCGAGTTGTTGCGAGTCGAAATTGAGGTTCATGCAATGGCTACAATGTGTGTGTCGGTTGCTGCGGTTTCGGGCAAGGCGGAGTAATAGCGGGTCAGCATGTGTGCGACGCAAGCCGGTTTGGCGCCGCGCTCGATTTCGACCGTGGCATACCAGCGCGCCTGCATGATGCCGCCATCGAGCACGACGACATCCTCGAGCACGAGCCTGCCGCGCACGCGCTGACCGCTGAGCACCGGCGCCGGAAAACGCACTTTGTCGAGGCCGTAGTTGACGACAATGCCGACATCCTCGATGCGCAGGCACGATGCAAACAGGCGCGGCAGCAGCGAGAGCGTGAGAAAGCCGTGGGACACGGTCGTTCCGAAGGGTGACTCGCGCGCGGCGCGAGCGACATCGATGTGGATCCACTGCGCATCGCCGGTAGCTGTGGCGAACAAGTCGATGTCGCGTTGAGTGAGGCGCAGCCAATCACTGCATGCCAGTTCTTTTCCCACCCAAGTGGGCAGCTCATCGCGGCTGGCAATGACGCGCATGGGCGCGGCACTCGCGCCGGTTGCCACTTCGTCTTGCATCGGATTTCCCCTCATGTCGTGTTTTTCTTGCGCACCGCCGTGATTGCCGCATCGAATGTCTTGCCGGGTCAGAGGATCTCGAACAGACCCGCCGCACCCTGACCGCCACCCACGCACATCGTCACCACCGCGTACTTCGCACCGCGACGCTTGCCTTCGATCAAGGCATGCCCGACCAGACGCGTGCCGCTGACGCCGTAAGGGTGGCCGACGGCGATGGCGCCGCCGTCGACGTTGATGCGATCGGGCGGAATGCCGAGTTTGTCGATGCAGTACAGCACCTGCACCGCGAACGCTTCATTGAGTTCCCAAAGGTCAATGTCGGCAACGCTCAGGCCTGCGCGCTTGAGCAGTTTGGGCACCGCGAACACGGGGCCGACGCCCATTTCGTCCGGCTCGCAACCAGCCACGGCAAAGCCGCGAAACACGCCCAACGGGTTCAGGCCGCGTTGCTGCGCGAGCGCGCCATCCATGACCACGACCGCCGCCGCGCCGTCGGAAAACTGACTCGCATTGCCCGCAGAAATGACGCCGCCCGGCATCGCCGAGCGGATTTTTGCGACGCCCTCATACGTGGTATCCGGGCGAATGCCTTCGTCTTCGCTCAGCGTCACCTCGCGCGTGCCCACGCGCGAGGTCGTGGGATCGACGACGCCGGTGAGCACCGTGAGCGGCACGATTTCGGCATCGAAGCGGCCCGCCGCGCGCGCGGCGGCGGCGCGTTGCTGGCTGGCCACGCCGTATTCGTCCTGCACTTGGCGCGAAATGCCGTAGCGCTTGGCAACCACTTCCGCCGTGCGCACCATCGGCCAGTAAATCGCGGGGATATGCGCGGACAACCAGCCTTCGGTGAGCATGTGCAGATTCATTTCGTTCTGCACACAGGAGATGCTTTCCACGCCGCCAGCGACGAACACCTCACCTTCCCCGGCGAGGATGCGTTGCGCAGCGATGGCGATGGTCTGCAAGCCAGAGGAACAAAACCGGTTCACGGTCGCGCCCGGCACGTTGACCGGCAAACCGGCGCGCAGCGCGATCTGGCGCGCGATGTTGGCGCCGGTCGCACCTTCGGGGTTGGCGCAGCCCATCAGCACGTCTTCGACCTCGGCCGGATCGATGCCCGCACGCGCAACCGCGTGCTGCACCACATGCCCGCCAAGCGTGGCGCCGTGGGTCATGTTGAACGCGCCCTTCCAGCTTTTGGCAAGGCCGGTGCGGGCGGTGGAAACGATGACGGCTTCTTTCATGTGCGGGGTTCCGATTGCGTGTCTATGTCAGCGATTGAACGTTTCGCCCGACTCGGCGAGGCGCACGAGCAGTGGTGCCGGTTTCCACGCGGCGCCTTGATAGCCCTTGGCGTAGCGGCGCATCGCGGCAAGCACGTTGTAGAGACCGACGCGGTCGGCGTAGAACATCGGCCCGCCCTGCCACGCCGGAAATCCGTAGCCGGTGAGATAGACCACGTCGATATCCGAGGCTTTGGCGGCGATGCCGTCTTCGAGAATGTGCGCGCCTTCGTTGATCAGGGCGTAGACCAGACGCTCGACGATTTCCTCATCGCTGATTTTGCGGCGCGTGACGCCGAGTTCCGCCGAATGGTTTTCGATCATCGCATCGACCTCGGGCGAGGGCCGCGCGTTGCGCTCGCCGGGGCGATAGTCGTACCAGCCCTTGCCGGTTTTCTGGCCGAAGCGGCCAAGCTCGCAGAGTTTGTCGGCGGTCTTGCTGTAGATCATGTCGGGGCGTTCGCTCGCGCGGCGCTTGCGCACCGCCCAGCCGATGTCGTTGCCGGCCAGATCGCTCATGCGGAACGGGCCCATGGCGAAGCCGAACACTTCGGCGGCGCGGTCGACCTGCGCCGGCAGCGCGCCTTCGTCGAGCAGAAAGCCGGCCTGACGACCGTACTGCTCGATCATGCGATTGCCGATGAAGCCATCGCACACGCCGGAGACGACCGCGGTCTTGCCGATTTTTTTCGCCAGCGCCATCACCGTGGCCAGCACGTCCTTGGCGGTGGCGCTGCCGCGCACCACTTCGAGCAAGCTCATCACATTGGCCGGGCTGAAGAAGTGCATGCCGAGCACGTCGTGCGGGCGCGCGGTCGTGGCAGCGATGCGGTTTACATCGAGCGTGGAGGTGTTGCTGGCGAGAATCGCGCCGCGCTTGGCGACTTTGTCGAGTTGCTCGAACACCGCTTGTTTGGCGGCGAAGTCCTCGTACACCGCTTCGATGAGCAAGTCGGCGTCTTGCAGCGCGTCGTAGGTGAGTACGGGTGTGATCAGCGCCATGCGTTGCTCGACCTGCTGTGCGGTGAGCTTGCCTTTCTTCGCGCTGTTTTCGTAATTCTTGCGGATGGTGGCGAGGCCACGGTCGAGCGCGTCCTGCTTCACCTCCAGCAACGTCACCGGTATGCCGACGTTGAGAAAATTCATCGTGATGCCGCCGCCCATGGTGCCCGCGCCGATCACGCCGACGCGCTGGATTTCACGCAGCGCAACCTCGGCGCCGATGTCGGCGATTTTGGCTGCGGCGCGCTGGCTGAAAAATCCGTGCCGCAAGGCTTGCGACTGCGGCGAGAGCAGCAGCAGGCCAAAGGATTCGCGCTCCACGGAGAGGCCTTGATCGAACGGCAGCTTCACCGCGGCAGCAATCGCATCCACGCATTTCAACGGCGCCGGGTAGCGTGCCGACAGCGCCTGCGCCTGCATGCGGGCGAAACCGAGGAACCCTTCGGCATTCGGATGCTCGACCTTCCAGTCGCGTATGCGCGGCAACTCGCCGCCGTGCGCCTTCTCGGCCGCGAGCGCCACGGCAGCGGCCACGACGTCGCCGTCGACGACGCGATCAAACAGGCGCGTGTTGGCCAATTCCTTCGCGCGCACGGGCGCACCGGAGACGATCATGTTCAACGCGATTTCAAGCCCGGCGGCGCGCGGCAAACGCTGGGTGCCGCCCGCGCCCGGCAGAATGCCGAGCTTGACTTCGGGCAAGCCGATTTTTGCGTTGGCCGACGCAACGCGATGGTTCATGCCGAGCGCGAGCTCCAGCCCGCCGCCCAGCGCCAGGCCATCGATGGCGGCGACGGTGGGCTTGTGACTTTGCTCGAACGCGGCGATCACGCTCGGCAAGGTGGGCTCCTGACTGACCAGCGGTGTGTTGAACTCGCGAATGTCCGCGCCGCCGGAAAACGCCTGCGCATCGCCGGTGACGACGATGGCCTTGATCTGCGCATCCTCGTTGGCGCACTCCAGTAGCTCCACCAGTGCCTGCCGCGAGGCCAGGTTCAAGCCGTTGACCGGCGGATTGTGCAAGGCGAGGATGGCGACACCATCTCGGGTTGTGTATTCGACCGACATTTCAGATTCCCGAAGAAGAAGCACGCAGGCGACGATAACTTTCGCGGTACGGGCGGCAGCCGAGCGCCAGCAGCAGCGCCGCGAGCAGCAACGCGCCGATGTTGACCACGATCAACGACAAACCGACGGCACTGTCGCGCCCGAACACGTGATCGGTGAACAGCGCCACTGCCGTGGGGCCCAGCCCCTGACCGATCAGATTCATCACCAAAAGAAAAATCGCCGACGATTGCGCACGCGCGCGCGGCGGCACGATTTCCTGGATGGCCGCAGGGCCAAGACCAATGGGCACGTTGAAGGTGAAGGTGGCGATGGCAAGGCACGCCACCTGCACGCGGATGTCGCCCGCGAACACGACGCCGACGGCGAACGGAATCGTCACCAGCGCGGCAATCGAGCTCACCTGCAGACACGCATGGATGCGGCCGCGCCGGAACCATTTGTCGGCGATGGCGCCACCGACGATCATGCCGAGCGTGCCGAAAATGGCGATGACGATGCCGTACACCAAGCCCACCTGTGCCGGAGTCCAACCCTGCACGCGCATGAAGTACACCGGCACCCATGCAGCGCTGCCGTAGGCGGCGAGCATGAACAGCGCGAAGCCCAGATGGTGCAAGGCGAGCGTGCGTTTGTTGTCGCCGAGCACCGTCCACATCGATGCTTTCTCGGCGGGTGCCAGCGTGTCCCGGCAGCGCGCAGGTTCGCCAATCAACAACAGCAGCGGGCAATACAACAGGCCGATCACGCCGAGCACCATGAACACCGTCTGCCAGGGTTTGACCGCACCGATCAGCGGCAACTCGAGCGCCGGCGCGACATGAATCAGCGCACCGCCAGCCAGTAGCGCCAAGCCCGCGCCGATGCTGGTGCCGGTCGAATACCAGCTGATCGCCGAAGCGCGTTTCTGTGCCGGGAAACAATCCGAGATCAGTGAGTACGCCGCCGGCGACAACGCCGCCTCGCCCACGCCCACGCCCACACGCGCGAGAAACAAACTCACGTAGCGCTGCGCCAAACCGCAGGCCGCCGTGGCGAGGCACCACAGTGCCATGCCCGAAACGATCACGCCGCGTCGGCTGAAGCGGTCGGCGAGGCGCGCGATCGGAATGCCGAACAAGCTGTAAAAAAGCGAGAACGCGATCCCCATCAGCAAGCTCATTTGTGTGTCGCTGATGCCCAAATCCGCGCGAATCGGCTTGACCATCAAGGCAAGAATCTGGCGGTCGAGAAACGAGATCACGTAGGCGCCGAGGAGGAGCGCGACGATGAACCGCGCGCGCCGGTAAGTTCTTGCATCGGAGTGCGTTTCCGCAGCGGACATCAGGGTGGGGGCGTCGGTGGTGGGTTGCGTGGCCATGCGGGTCGTTTGCAAGTGTGGGGTGGCTTGTTGTGGGCGCTCGATGTGCATCTTTCCAAGCCGTTCGGTGATAGTGGCACTAAACCAATGTCGACGTAAAGTGTCGACAGAATGTTGACTATTCCGTCGACAGAGCGTAAGAATGTGCGCAGTTTGCGATCGGTGCTCGGGCTATCGCGTCAGCGCTCTTGGGGCGCGGTGCGGCGGCGGTCAAGTCGGTGCGCGATTTCGGAAAGAAACTGCTGTTCTTGCGACCATTCAAACCAAAATTATCGAGAGGGGTTGTCATGCAAAAGAATGCGCTGTTCGTTGCGATCGCCTGTGCGTTGATCGGCGTGTCTGCACTTGCCGTTCCCGTTGCCGCGCGGGCCGATGACTCCGCTTCGGCGAATGGGGGTTCGGCACAAACGACGATGTCATCGAGTGCGCAAACGTCGACGGCAAGTGGTGTCGATACGAAGAAAGCGGCAAAAGGCAACGAATCCGCTGACGCCATGGAGCTTGCTCCGATCACGGTCCTTGCCACGCGGCGAGCCGAAGCCATCGATACCGTGCCTTTGGCGGTGACCGCCATTGGTGGCGAGGCGTTGCGAATGGGCAACGTTCCAGACACGCAATCTCTCTCCATGTTGTCGCCATCCCTGGTGGTAAGCACTTCCACCAGCGAAGAGCAGGGCGGATCGCTGCGGCTGCGCGGCGTGGGGACGACGGGTCAGAACGCGGGTCTTGAAGGGGCCGTTGGCGTATTCGTGGACGGCGTGTATCAGGCCAATGCTGGCCTCGCGCTCCAGGATTTGTTCGACATCAAGCAAATCGAAGTCGTGCGCGGCCCGCAAAGCACGCTATATGGCAAGAACACGTCTGCCGGTGTGATCAATGTGCGTACCAACGAGCCCACGTTCGATACAGAGGGGTTGGCTGATGTCACGTTCGGAAATTATGATAGCCGCACCGTGACCGGTGTGCTCAGCGGCGCGCTGAGCAAAACTCTGGCGGTGCGCGTCGCCGCGCGTTACAACGAGCGCGATGGCTATATCGACGACATCGTCAACGGCGATACTTACAACGACCGCAACCGCTGGTCGGTTCGTGCCCAGGCGCTATGGCAACCGAGTGACGGATTCTCGCTGCGGGTGATCGCCGACTCCGTGCGCAAGCGCGAGTCGTGCTGCGCGGCACCGTTCACGCTGTATGGCCCCAAGGCTGCGACTTTGACGGCGCTGGGCGCGCATCTGGTGCCGGCACTCAGCTATGATCAGGTTGCCTTGAGCGATCCTACGCAGGCCAATCTGACCATGTCCGGCATCAGCGCCGAATTGAAGTGGAATCGCGATTGGGGCACCACCAAGCTTTTGGTCAGCAATTACCACGGGCAGACGTTGCAGGCGGCGGATGGTGACCGCACCGATCTGTCGATCCTGCACAATCCCGGGCAGACGACTGGTACGGCGTCGCGCACCGTGGACTTTTCGATGCAGGGAAATGCGGGGCGCCTGGATTGGTTGGCCGGCTTGTACTACGCCAATCAAGACGTTTCGTTCTACAACGTGCAGCTCTTTGGTCCGGACAGCAATGCCTTCTTGACCAACACTCTGCCGCCGAAAGTGCCGCTGCCGCGCTATCCGAACAATACGGGCAGTTTTGCCTACAGTCAGCAATCCGGTCATTCGGAGTCGATCTACACGCACGATATCGTGCACTTCGATCACGGCATCGATCTGACCTTTGGTGTGCGCTATCTGCAGGAAGCCAAAAATGGCTACGGCTATGCGACCTCCAATGTGCCTTCCTGCACCGACCCCAAAGTCCCCGGCAATGCTCAGTTGCTCTGCGCCATACCGCGTTATGACGTCGTCTATGACGACAAGCGCACACTGGGAACCGTGAGCTTGAGCAAAACCCTGGGGGGTGACGGTGTTCTGTACGCGACCTTTTCCAACGGCTTCAAGGCGGGCGGTATCAATCTCAACCCCAGCAAAGGCATCGGCACCAGTCCGGAGTTTGGGCCGGAGACGGTCAAAAACTATGAAGTCGGTGTGAAACTGCCGGGCATCGTGCGCAATCTCGATCTGCGCGCCACCGCGTTCGTGGAAAATTTCAACAACCTGCAGCTCAACACATTCAATGGGTTGTACCTCGTCATTTCCAATGCGGCATCGGCGACGACCAAGGGCGTCGAGTTGGAAGGTACCTGGTACATCGCGCCCGGGTATTCGTTCACCGGCGGCTATACCTACGACAAGGCGACTTACGGACAGAATGCCGTTGACGCCACGTTGCGTGGCCAGCCGCTCACCAATGCACCGCGCAACGCGGCGAGCCTGGGTTTCAACGTGCGCCAGCCGTTCGGCTCGCGCGTGTTGGTCGCCTCGATCAACGCGCGCTATCAGAGTCAGGTCAACACGGGTTCGGCGATCAATCCCAACTTCCTTCAGGGGGGGCGCACACTGCTCAACGCTCGCCTTGGGTTGCGCTGGCAGAATGGATTCACGGCCTCGCTGTGGGCGCGAAATCTCACCGACAAGCACTACTACAACGTGATCATTGCCACGACCGCACAAGCGGGCAATTACAGCGGCTTCCCGGGTGAACCGCGGATGTTCGGCATCGAATTGCGCAAAGAATTCTGACCTGGATGGACGCTCACATGTCGCGCGCTCGCATTTCTTTCTGGTTCCTGTCGGCCTTGGCCGGCATCGCGGTGGGGGTCGGCACGGCGTTGTTGGCGACCAGCACGCTGGTGGATCCGATGCAAACCGTGCCCGGGCATCCGGAATGGCGCACCAAGCGCGCGTCCGGGACGGATCAGCCGAGCATGTACGTGCGCGCGTTCGCCGCACGCTATGGGTTGATGGGATTGAGCCGCTCCGAGGCGATCTACTATCACACGATTGCCGACCGACAGGGGCGCACCTTGAGTTCATCGTGCGACTATGAAATCACCGGTCAGGGGTTGCCGGCGCAGTGGTGGTCGCTCACGTTGTACGCCAACGACGGTTTTTTGTCGCGCAACACCGACGATGCCAACCACGTCGGTAGCGTGAACGTCAGCGCCAAGCCCGACGGCACATGGGACATTCATGTCGGCGCCACGCGCAATGGCGCTGTCAACTGGTTGTCCACGCGCAATTCCGGTGCGAATTTCGTGTTGACCCTGCGCACGTATTTGCCGACGCAGGCCGTGATCGATGGCGAGGTACCGAATCTGCCAGAGATCCAACGCACGTCTTGCCAAGGGGAGCACGCCTCGTGAAGCGCTATCGGGGTCCTCTACTGTTGGCGCTTGTCCTTGCCGTCATTGCGCATGTGGCCGTGGTGAAACTCGAGCCGTACCATTTCATGCGCGGCGCGATCAACAGGAACATCCTCAAGGGCGGCATCAATTCGTGGTTCGAGGCGCCGCGCGTCACGTCGGCATCGCGCACGGTCGTGCATCCGTCGCCTGAGCTCGCCTATTCGGCCTGCGTCTATGACCTGAGCAAGGGGCCGGTGCATTTGCGCGTGGAGCCGATGGACGAGTACTGGTCGCTGTCGTTGTATGCCGCAGATGCAGAAAACTTCCACGCATGGAACTATCGCACCAGCCCGCAAGGCGTGGACATCTGGTTGGTGAAAAGCCAAGCGGTCGAGCGCCAGCCACCTCCCGGCGTTGCGGTGGTGTCCTCGCCGTCCAATCGCGGCCTTGCGTTCATTCGGCGTCACGTCGTGGACGATGCCTCGTGGGGCCTGATCACGCAGGCGCGGAAATTGGATCGCTGCGAAGCCGTGCCGTAGTCGCGTGCCGTGCCGTGCGTACACCATGCGCTGCGGCTGACGCGGTGCGGATGGCCTCGGCGTTGCGCTTTGCGTCTCGCGTTGAGTGTGTGTCGCAAGGAAGCGACACGTTTTCGCGGACACATGCCGCATTGCGCCGCCGCTCCCCTGGGCCGTGTCTGTTCGGAGTCAACTTGTGAAGCGATATCTCGTACCGTTGTTGCTGGCCATCGTGGTTGCGGTGGCGACCCATGCTGCCGTCATCGAGGCCATTCCGGTCATGCTGATGAGGGGGGCCATGAGTCGTATGCTGAGTCACGGCAGCAGCAACCAATGGCTGGCGGCCAAGCGGGTGACGGCGCAATCGCGCACAGTCATCCGGCCCTCGCCGGAACTGGCCTACTCGGCATGCGTGTACGATCTGAGCCAAGGGCCGGTGCATATGCGCGTGCAGGCGATGAACGACTACTGGTCGCTGTCGTTGTTCGAGGCGAATTCCGACAATTTCTACATCGCGGACAACCGCACCGCGTCGGGCGGCGTTGATATCTGGCTGCTGGGCGACCGTCCGGCCAACGGGCCGCCGCCGGCCGGTGTCATGATCGTCCGCTCGCCCTCGGATCGCGGTATCGGGCTGATCCGCCGCCATGCCACCAATGCGGCGCAGTGGCCGCAGATCGAAGCGGCACGGCGCGAGGATCGATGCGAGAGCGTGCCGTGAAAAGGCCATCGATGGTGCTCCTGGCAACTCCGTCGTTCCACTATCCGACCTTAAGGCAGAACTCGTGACCATTCCTTCCATTTTGCTGCGCTGGTTGTTGCCCATCGGCATTGGCGTTCTCGCCGGGCTTGGCTCGGCCTGGTGGGCCACCGGGGAGGCGACGATGGAGCCACTGCCCGGGCATCCCGAGTGGCGCAGCGACACGACAGCAGGCTCCACGCACGCGGACGTCTACACGCGCGCGCGCATCGCCCGCACCGGGTTGCTGGCATTGAACCGCGACGAGACGATCTACTACTTTGCCGCGACCGATCACGATGGCAAGCCTTTGACCGAAACCTGCACCTACGAAATCACCGGCAAGCCCCTGCCGGGCCAATGGTGGGCGCTGACCCTGTACGCGAACGACATGTTTCTCGCGCGCAACGACGACGACGCCAACAACGTCGGCAGCAGCGACATGGTCGCCGCGCCGGACGGTTCGTGGACGGTGCGCGTCGCCGCCACGCGCGAGGGTGCGGCGAATTGGTTGTCGACCCGCAACAGCAGCGCCTTCCTGGTCAACATTCGACTGTACCAACCGGACAAGGCCGTGCAGGAGGGTAAAGTGCCGGAGCTTCCCGTCATTCACCGCATTGCTTGCGCGGCGCAATCCTCATCCTGAACCACGCATTTGAAATGCGCTGCGCCAACCACCCATGACACCACGGGGAAAACACTCATGCGACTCTTGGCTTTGACCACTCTCGCGACGGTTGTGCTCGCGACATTGACGGCGTGTGATGCCGCGCCCGTGCGCACAACATCGACGGTCGCGCCGAGCGTGCAAGTTGTCGGCGGCAAGCTCGTCGGCACCAGTCACGATGGCGTGCGCGCATTCCTCGGCATCCCGTTTGCAGCAGCGCCCATGGGCGAGCGTCGCTGGCGCGCACCTGCGCCTGCGGCGGCGTGGTTGGGCGCGCGCGATGCGACTCAGCCCGGCCCGGCCTGCCCGCAACCGGCGCGGCCCGCCGGGGCGTTGTCCACGCATGTTCCGCTGGCACAGAGCGAGGACTGCCTCAATCTCAACGTGTGGACACCTGCGGATGCTTCCGCCGCACATTCGTTGCCGGTGTTCGTGTGGATTCACGGCGGCGCCAACATGTTGGGCGATGCCTCGGCGCCGTATTACGAAGGTGCCCGATTGGCCCATCGTGGCCTCGTCGTCGTCAGCATCAATTATCGCCTGGGCTATCTTGGCTACTTTGCCGCGCCCGCGTTGGAGGCAGAGCACGGCCCCGGCAATTTCGCCCTGCTCGATCAAATCGCCGCGCTGGCTTGGGTGCAGAAAAACATTGCGGCGTTCGGCGGCGATCCCAAGCGCGTGACCATCGGTGGCGAAAGCGCCGGCGGCGAAGCCGTGCTGCAATTGATGACGGCGAGCGCGGCACATGGGCTGTTCGCGCAGGCCATCGTCGAATCCGGCGGCGGCTGGCGCAAGACGCCGACGCGCGAGGAGATGACGGCCAAGATTCGTGCGGGCTTTTCCGGCGCAGGTCTCGCAGCCGATGCCGACGCGCAAACCTTGCGCAAAATTCCGGTGGAGAAACTCATTCAAGCCGAATCGGTGGATCGTCAACTCGGCTTTGGATCATTCCTCGATGGCGTGAGCGTCAGCGAGGACACCTCGAAAGTTTTCCTCGCTGGAAAACAGGCCCCCGTGCCGCTGCTGATCGGCAGCAACACCTGGGAGGCGAGCCTGATGCGCGCGCAGCCTGCCAACACCAAAGCGCGCCAATTGGCCGACAGCGCGGCAGTGAAGCGCTTGTACAAGGATGAAGCCGACAGCTCGGATGCCGTAATGCAGCACCTGTTCACCGATCTGGTGATGGCCGCACCGGCGCGCTGGGTGGCGCGCGAACAATCAAAACGCGCAGCAACCTTTCTGTATCGCTTCGGCTATGTGCGCACTGCGCGTCGCGACTCGATGCCGGGCACGCCGCACGGCGGTGAACTTCCTTACGTCTTCGACACGCTGGAAAAATCCGATGTCGGCCAGGGCAGCACGTTGAGCACGCAGGACACCGCCACGGCGAGTGCCGTCGCCGATTGCTGGGCGGCATTCGTGCGCAGCGGCAAACCCGAGTGCGCGCTGGGTGCGTGGGCGGCCTACGATGCGGCTGGCGGCATGACGATGGATATCGGCAACGAGCACACCGCGGTAGTGTCTCATCTGCGCGCAGGCATTCTGGATGCGATGGATCGGTTTTTCTCGCCGAACGCAACGAGCCGCCTGCCATGAATCTGACTCACTGGCCTCCCGGCGTTCCGTGGCATCTGGAATTGCCGCAAACCTCGCTGTACTACAACCTCGAAGTCGCCGCGACGCGCTATCCCACGCGCACGGCGATTGCCTACTACGGTACCAACATCGCCTACGCGCAGCTCAAGCACGAGGTCGATGTGCTTGCGGGATTTCTCAAGCACCATTGCGGAGTGCAACGCGGTGATCGGGTGGCGCTGTACTTGCAAAACTCACCGCAATTCGTCATCGCGTTCTATGCCATCCTGCGTGCGGATGCGAGCGCGGTGCTGATCAACACCATGAACCTCGAAGATGAGGTGCGCGATGTACTGAGCGATAGCGGCAGCAAGGTTGCGGTTTTCGGCCAGGAGCTCGCCGCCAACATCCTGCCGCGATTGGGCGGTCAGCTCGAACACGCCATCAGTGCGTGCTATGCCGACTACGCCGATGCGGCCACCGATTTACCGCGGCCGGAAGTCGTCTGCGCCGCACGCCGCGAAATTGCCGGTGCGATCCCGTGGCAGCAAGCGCTGGCCCACGCGCCCATCGCGACGCCCATGCAGAACGGCCCCGACGATCTTTGCGCCATTCCGTACACCTCGGGCACTACCGGCGTGCGCAAGGGCTGCATGCACACGCACCGCAGCGTGATGCAGACCACGATTGCCAGCATCGAATTCAGCCGCGTGGCCAAGGATCAAGCCGTCCTTGCGGCGCTGCCGATGTTTCACGTCACCGGCTTGCAGATGAGCTTGAATGCGGTGATCTACAGTGGTTCGACAGCGGTGGTGATGACGCGCTGGGATCGGCGCTGTGCGGCGATGTTGATTGATCGCTACCGGGTGACCAATTGGACGGCGACTCCGGCCATGCTGATTGATTTCCTCGCCCAGCCGGAGTTGGATCGCTACAACCTCAGCTCGATGAGCATGTTGAGCGGCGGCGGTGCGGCCATGCCCAAGGCCGTCGCCGAACATATCCGCACGCTGTGGGGGCTTCCCTACATCGAAGGTTACGGATTGTCGGAGACGATGGCGCCCACGCACACCAATCCGGCGCAGCATGCGAAGGCGCAGTGTCTGGGCATTCCGATGAACGACACCACGTCCATTGTGGTGGATCCGGAGACGCTGGCCGAACTGCCGGTCGGCGAAGTCGGCGAAATTTTGGTCAACGGACCGCAGGTGTTCCAAGGATATTGGGGCAAGCCTGCGGATACTGCGGCCGTGTTCGTCGAGGTCGACGGCATGCGCTATTTCCGCACCGGCGATTTGGGCTACGTCGATGAGGAAGGCTATTTCTTTTTCGCCGACCGTTTGAAGCGCATGATCAATGCTTCGGGTTACAAAGTCTGGCCGGCCGAGGTCGAGAACATCCTGCACGGCCACCCGGCGGTGCACGAAGCCTGCGTGATCGCCTGCCGCGATGCGCATCGCGGCGAGAGCGTCAAGGCGATGGTAGTGCTGCGCAAGGATCAGGCACTTGGCGCCGAGGAATTGATCGCCTGGGCGCGCAAAAACATGTCGGCATACAAAGCGCCGCACGTGATCGAGTTCGTCGACGCCTTGCCCAAAGGCGCAACCGGCAAGGTGGACTGGCGTCGCTTGCAGGAGCGCGAATTGGCGCGCCCGGCCTGAGCGCGAACGTTCAGTAGTTCGCGCCGCCGCTGGCGCGATAACGCACGAACACCTCGCGCGCGGCCTCGCGCAGAATGTCGCGCCGCACCTGCACGCCGCGTTTGCCCAGCTCGCCGATCCAGTCGGCGGGCAGTGGGCCTTCGTCGAATTCGCTCAACTCTTCGACATCCTGCGAGCGCGCGCCGATCAGCAATTCGTCGATGCCGGCCCAGATCGTCGCGCCGTAGCATTGGCAGCACGGCTGCGCGCTGGTGGCGAGAACGTATTGCTCGCGCGTGCCGTCCGCCGCCGCTTCGTTGAGGCGAAAACGGCCGAGTTTGGACTGCGCCAGCATGTAGGCCATCATTTCCGCGTGCGCGACCGAACAATGCTGCGGCACGACGCGATTGACGCCGACCGAAATCAGCCGGCCTTCGCGCGTGAACACCGCCGCGCCGAACGGGCCGCCGGTTTTTTCCTCGACATTGCGGTTGGCGAGGCGGATGGCGAGTGCGATGCGATCCTCATCGCTCGCATACAGCCGCGCCGTATCGACGTCGTGGAATATCCACTCGGGCAAGGTGAGATGAACCAGCGAAGGTAGGGTATTCATGGGATTTCTCTTTTCATCATTCCGGCTTGATCAGCCCTTCGGTTGTTGAGAGCAGCCGCAATGACAGCAACACTATTCCTGATTCGCGTCGATTCTCAGCGGAAACAAACAAACTCCCTCTCCCCCAACGGCTCTATCGTTGGGGGAGAGGGCTGGGGTGAGGGGGGCTTTTGATCTTCGGCAATGCAAGAGCGAAAAAGCGCCCCCTCACCCAACCCTCTCCCCCGAGCAGGCTCGGGGGAGAGGGCTTACTCTGTGCTGAGATTAAGTGCTAGTCAGGACACTATTTGGCGGCTTTGGCAAAAGAATCGCGCAGGGTAACGATGCGATTGAACACGAGCTTGCCGGGGGCGTGGTCGCGTGCATCGGCGACAAAATAGCCCAAGCGCTCTAACTGAAACGTATCACCCGGCTGCGCATTGGCGAGTGAAGGCTCGACGAAGCCGCGCACAATGCGGCGCGAATTGGCATTGAGATGATCGCGATAGGTTTTTCCGTCGCTGTCGTCGTCGGGGTTCGCCGCTGCGAACAGGCGCTCGAACAAGCGCACTTCGGCCTCCAGCGCGTGGCGCGCGCTGACCCAGTGGATCGTGCCCTTGACCTTGCGCTCGGCGCCGCTTTGGCCCGCGCGCGAGGTGGCGTCCAGCGTGCCGTGAAGTTCGGTGATGTGGCCGTGTGCGTCCTTGGCCACGCCCTCGCACTTGACGATACCGACACCGCGCAGGCGCACCTCGCCGCCCGGCACGAGGCGATGGAAACCTTTCACCGGTTCTTCGAGAAAGTCTTCGCGCTCGATCCACAGCTCGCGCGCGAACGGCACCGCGCGAGAACCGAAGGCTTCGTTCTTCGGATGATTGGAGAACGTCAGCGTTTCCTCATGACCTTCGGCCAGATTGGTGATGACGAGCTTGATCGGATCGAGCACGGCCAGGCGCCGCGGCGCGTTCGCGTCCAGTTCTTCGCGCACGCAGGCTTCGAGCACGGAGTATTCGATGGTCGAAACCTGCTTGGAAATGCCGGCGCGTTCCCAGAAATTGCGGATCGCTGCGGGCGGATAGCCGCGTCGCCGCGCACCGGCGAGCGTGGGCAGGCGCGGATCATCCCAACCGTCGACGATGCCGTCCCTGACCATTTCCGCAAGTTTGCGCTTGCTGGTCACCGTGTAGTCGAGATTGCCGCGCGCGAATTCGATCTGCTGCGGCGTGCTGACCGGCATATGCAAGCCCGCATCGACGAGCGGCTGCACCAGTTCGGCATGGTGCGGCAAGTCGATCTGCGCAAGGCACCAGTCATACAGCGGGCGGTGATCCTCGAATTCGAGCGTACACAGCGAGTGGGTGATGCCTTCGACGGCATCGGAAATGCAATGCGCGTAGTCGTACATCGGATAAATCGGCCAGGTATCGCCGGTGTTCTGGTGCGCGGTCTTGCGGATGCGATACAGCGCCGGATCGCGCAGGTTGATGTTGCCGGAGGCCATGTCGATCTTCGCGCGCAGCGTTTTCGCGCCGTCGGCAAATTCGCCCGCGCGCATGCGCTGGAACAAATCCAAATTCTCGGCCACGCTGCGCTCGCGGTACGGCGAGTTGCGCCCCGGCTCGGTCAGCGTGCCGCGGTATTCGCGCACTTGATCGGCGCTCAGATCGCACACGAAGGCCTTGCCGTCGGCGATCAGCTTTAGCGCGCAGCGGTAGAACACCTCGAAGTAGTCCGAGGCATGGCGCAGCGCATCCCAGTCGAAGCCGAGCCAGCGCACATCGGCCTTGATCGCCTCGACGTATTCGATGTCTTCCTTGCTTGGATTGGTGT
>Ga0208826_1000207_pt1 | contig 68335 bp, 58 predicted proteins | sample AD_UKC115_MetaG_FD_184451 | JGI IMG/M metagenome (GOLD analysis project Ga0208826, IMG submission 184451) | Active sludge microbial communities of municipal wastewater-treating anaerobic digesters from Hong Kong - AD_UKC115_MetaG (SPAdes)... | ecosystem: Engineered > Bioreactor > Anaerobic >... | reverse complement strand
ATGCTAATATGCTATCAAAAGCAGCTGTTGAAGGACGTCTGGATACTCGTGCTGATGCATCTAAACACCAAGGCGATTTTCGAAAGATCGTTCAAGGAGTTAATGATACACTCGATGCGGTTATTGAACCAATAAAAGAAGCAAGTCAAGTACTTGGAATAATGGCAACAGGCGACCTTACAGCAAGAATGCTTGGCGATTATCGTGGAGACCTTGCAAAATTGAAGCAAGATATTAATATGCTTGCCGATTCGTTAAGCGGGCTAATTCAGCAGGTGAATGAACTGGTTGATAATACAGCAAGTTCAGCAACTGAAATATCTGCAACCGCAGAAGGTCTGGCAGCAGCATCACAAGAACAAAGTGCCCAAGCAGACGAAGTTGCCTCGGCAGTTGAGCAGATGTCTCGAACTATTACTGAAAATGCAATGGCAGCAAACATAACAGCAGAAGTAGCTAAAGAAAATGGACGTATAGCTTCTGAAGGTGGTCAAGTTGTAAGCCAAACGGTCAACAAAATGAGAGATATTGCAAAAGTTGTCAAGAATTCAGCCGAAAACATTGAAAAATTGGGCGAATCAAGCAAGCAAATTGGTGAAATTATTTCTGTCATTGACGATATTGCAGACCAGACGAACTTGCTTGCTTTAAATGCTGCAATTGAGGCAGCGCGCGCTGGCGAACAAGGACGTGGATTTGCAGTAGTAGCTGACGAAGTACGCAAACTGGCTGAACGTACAACAGAAGCAACAAAGCAAATCGCTGTAATGATAAAAGGCATTCAAGGTGAAACTGAAGCAGCCGTACTTGCTATGAACAAAGGAACAGCTGAAGTTACAAGCGGAATTGAACTTGCGGACAAGGCAGGTCAATCACTACAGCAAATATTGAATTCTACACAAGAAGTTATAGATATGATTAACCAAATTGCAGCTGCAAGTGAAGAACAATCTGCTACAAGCGAGCAAATATCGAAGAATGTAACTTCTATTTCTCAGGTAACTGCCGAATCAGCAAAACGTGTAGAAGACGTAGCACACACCGCCGAAGAACTTGCCAAAATGACCAACCAATTGGCTGATTTGATGAGACAATTCAAAGTCGATGAATACAGCTCAAATATGCCAATGAGGCAACTATCTCGAAATCGAGCAAAGCAACTGGAAAGCAAATTAGGATAATTGGATAATATATTATTTGTGGAAAGGGACGCTAATAAATAGAAGCGTCCCTTTTTTATTTATATTTTTGCATTCGATTGATTTTTCAGCTTGTTATTCTCTGAGATAAGAAAAATTAAAGCAAGAACAGCAGCAAGGTAATCTGCAATTGGAGCGAACGCCCAGAGCCCGTCTAATCCATAAAATTTTGGTAGAATAAGCACAAGAGGAATAATAAAAATAATCTGCCTGGTCAAAGTAAGAATAATTGATTTCATAGGCTTACCAATTGCCTGAAAATAAGCACCTAAGATTACCTGAAAACCAATAATCGGCAGAGACAAAACATATATTGTAAGCCCGTGCCTACCTACTTCTAACAGCATTAAATCATCAGATGAGAAAAGTCTAATCACTTCTTTAGGAAAAGATATTAACAGCAAAAATCCCGCAAAGCAAACAATAGAAGCGTAGATAATTCCACGAGATAGCAATTTCTTCACTCTTGCATATTGTTTAGCACCGAAATTGTAACCAATTATTGGTTGGATACCTTGATTTAAGCCAAATACAGGCATTAGGATAAACATAACGGTACTATTGATAATTCCCATTGCTGCAACTGCAGTAGGACCTCCATAATAAAGAAAACTGCTATTGAGCAAGATAAATATTCCGCTACCAGCGATGTGCATAATAAACGGAGAAAAACCAATACCAACAATTTGTTTAGAAATAGTTTTGTCAGGATTTATATTATTAAAACTTAGTTTAAGTAAGCTCTTGCCGTTTAAGAAATAGACCAACACCCAAATTGCAGAGATAACCTGAGCAAGAACAGTTGCAAAAGCGGCACCCTTTATACCCCATCCAAATCCAAAAATGAAAATTGCGTCCAAAATAGTATTACTTACTGCTCCAATAATCATCGTGAACATTGCAATACGAGGATTTCCTTCTCCACGAATTACAGCATTTAATACAAAAGATGTAATCTGAAATATTATTCCCAAAAGAATAATCTTTAAATAATCCATTGATAGTTCGAGAATTTCACCTTTCGCACCGAAAAAAACTAAAATATGATTAAGAAAAATATAATATAAGAGTGTTAAGATAAATGAAGTAAAAATGCTTAAAAAAAGAGAGCTGCCCAGTGCTTTTTCTGCAATGCTTTTCTCTTTTTCACCAAGCTTTAAAGAAACAACAGCACCTGCCCCAATACCAAATAACATTGCAAAAGAAAAAGTAAACATCAGCAGTGGAAATGTCATTGTTATTGCAGAAATCGCATTAGAACCAACTCCTTGACCAACAAAAATTCTATCGACAACATTATAAGATGCATTAGTAATCATTCCTACGATAGCAGGTAAAGAAAACTTCCAAATTAATGAATCTATATTATCTGTTTCCAATCTATTAATATCTTTCATTCAGTTTCCTTATCATCAATAATAAATAGCAAAATTAAGCAATATGCAGTAACAGAAAAAAAATTATTTGTCAATTTAGCAAGGCTAAATATTTTTTTAGATACGATTAAAATTATCGTATTTTTTATTCGTCATAATAAATAATAATAGATATGTTAAATAATTTATTAAAAGCTATGAAAAATATAATTTTATTTTTAGCACTGTTTTTGTCTATATTATCAGACAATATATTTGCAAATCAGCAGCCAACAGGATCACTTTCGGGACGCGTATTGTCTCGAATGAATGAAAAACCTCTTGTTGGAGTAACAGTGAGAGTTCTCGGAACAAATCTTGGTGCAATAACAAGAGGAAATGGCACATTTACAATTAACAATATACCACCAGGAGTATATGCTGTACAGTTCAGTTACGTTGGATATGAAACTTACGTTAATGCGAACACAAGCATTCCTTCGGGCAAAACTATAAATTTAGAAATCTACCTGACTGAAAGTGTAATTCGGCTGGAAGGTGCTGAGGTGCGTTCGAGCTACTTCATAAAAAAGGCAGAAACAGTTACAAGCACCCAGACACTGAACTCGGAAGATATTCGGCGAGCACCGGGAGTGCAGGAAGATGTTTTGCGTGCAACACAATTATTGCCTGGCGTTGCCGTTACCTCAGCAGGGAGAAATGATTTAATTGTCCGTGGAGGAGCACCATTTGAAAATCTATATGTTGTTGATAATATATAAGTTCCAAATATTAATCATTTTGGTACACAAGGGACTGGTGGCGGACCACTATCAATAGTAAATATTGATTTTATTCGCGAAGTATCATTTTCTGCGGGTGCATTTGGAGCAAAATATGGCGACAAAGTTTCATCAATTACTAACATTAGTTTAAGAAATGGAAATGAAAATCAATTTGGTGGGAAGGCAACACTTTCTGCAACAGGATTTGGCTTGAATTTGGAGGGACCAACTAACGACAATGGTTCGTTTCTATTTAGTGCGAGACGTTCATATCTTGATTTGATATTTGAGGCAGCCGGCTTTGCATTTATTCCTGAATATTGGGATTTTCACGCAAAATTTAACCAAAGGCTTAATAGTTCCAACACTCTATCTTTTTTAACAATTGGTGCGATTGGTTCAGTAAAATTAAATAATGATAATGAGGAAAATAGGTTTGACAATAGTCGAGTTGCTGTCCCTACACAAAAACAGTATTTCTCAGGACTAACGTGGAAACACCTGTTTGAAAAAGGCTTCACAACTGTTACTTTGGGACAAACTTTGACTGATTATTCTACTTTTCAAAATGATATAAATTTAAACAAAATATTACAAAATGATTCGCGCGAAGCAGAAACCTCACTAAGAACAGATGTTGATATTATGGTAACCTCTAACGGTCAGCTAACTTTTGGAAATCAGCTCAAATGGGCAACAAAATTGAAATATGATGTATTTGTTGCAGGATTTTTCAGAACAGATGAAAATGGGATTCCACAAGAGTTATCAATTGACACAACTTTCCAGACTTATAAAAATTCAACTTATGTAAGTTACACACAAGGTATTGGACAGCATAAATTTACATTAGGTGGGAGATTAGAATATATCAATTATGTAGAAGAAAAATGGCTGTTTTCACCTCGAATTTCAGTCTTATTACAGATAAATCCAGTATCAGCAATAAGTGTGAGTGGTGGGAGATATTTCCAGTCTCCTTCAAAAATCTGGCTAATCGGTGCACCGCAAAACAGGCAACTTAAGGCTATACAAGCCGACCAGGTGGTTCTTGCTTACGACCATACACCGCTTGAAGATGTAAAAGTTCAGGTCGAAGTCTATCATAAATGGTATTCCAATTATCCAGCAAGATTGTGGAGACCTTATGCAGTTCTTGCTCCGACTGGTTTTGACGATATTAGCAACGATATTCCATTTGGGCTTGAACCTCTGGTTAGTCAGGGAAAAGGATATTCAAGAGGCTTTGAGATTTTTATACAGAAATAATTAAGTGAAATTCCACTGTACGGATTATTGAGCTTCACATTAAGTGAGAGCAAATTCAAGTCTCTCAAAGGTGGATATCGACCAAGCACCTATGATAGCAGAGTAATATTCAATCTTGCTGCTGGATATAGAATTAATCAAGAATGGGAGTTAAGTTCAAAGTTCCGTATCGCTACGGGACAACCAACTACTGCATTTTTACCAGGTGGTCAAAGAGATTGGGAGAATTATAATTTAGGGAAACGCTTCCCAACCTTCCATGCTTTAGATTTTCGTGCTGACAAACGATGGAACTTTACAAAATATACTTTGATTACTTATCTGGATATACAAAATATCTATGGGAGAAAAAATGTATCTAATCTTCGTTGGAACAGCAAAGAAAATAAAATAGAATATGGTCGTTCGATTGGTGTATTGCCAAGCATTGGAGTAAGTTTTGAATTCTAATCATAAAATGCAAATGGAATAACTGATTAAAAAAAGCGTCCAAAAGACGCTTTTTTTGTGCGGAAGAGGGGACTTGAACCCCTACGCTCGTGGAGCACCACCCCCTCAAGATGGCGTGTCTACCAATTTCACCACTTCCGCAATAATTGGAATACAAAAATAAGATATTTCTAAAAAAAAACAAAGCGAAATTTATTCGGGAGCTTCCATCCCAAATTGTTTCCATTCTTCCTTCGATGGTCCATAAATACCAATGACAGGTAAGCCTGCTTGGCGCATCAATACTGTTAGCTGGCCACGATGATGAATTTGATGATATACTAAACCTTTCAATAAATCTCTAAATTTCCAATTCTCACCATAAATATTATATTCTTCATTTAGTTTGCTATCATCAAAATTCTTAATTGCTTCAATTAATGAATTTGAATACTTATAGTATTTATCAATCATAGTGTTTATGTCGGAAGGCATTTTTTCTTGCAGGTCAAAATCCGGAAGTTGAATTCCAGCAGCACTCATCATTTCTCCAACTGTATAAACAATGTGCCACACTATCGTTCCGAGAGTGCGGCCTTCGGAATAAACTTTTTGTTTTAAAGAATCGTTGGAAATTAGCTGAAAAAGCTTTGAAGTTGCTGAGCTTTCTTGTGCCCAATCAGAAATAAAATCATTAATTGTAGAATACATGAATCACCTTTATTATTGATTTAAACTTTTTTTATCTTCAACATCATTAAGTTCTTGATTAGATTTATCAGTTGTAGATTGTTCAGATGAGTTTATTGCAACATCTTCAGAAATTTCTGAACCTGTGGATTCCTCAGCACTATGTTCAATGTGTAAATGCCAGCCATTAATCATAGACTTAAAATTAGCAGTTGCAGTTTCTCCGTGAGTTGCAAGATATATATGACCAATGAAAAACAAATTCAAGAAGAAACCAATAGTAATATGAAGCAGCGCCATAGGCCAAACTCCACCCATTCCCATAATTTGTTCAGGAGCAAGTTCCGGGAACATTAGAAGCCAACCGGTAATTATGATACCTGGCACAGCTAAAAACATAATCAAGAAATAAGTAAGGCGTTGAAGCGGGTTGAATTTATTTTCAGGAGTAGTCTCAAACGGGTGGGGTTCACCTTTGAAAACACCATATAAATAATAACGCATCTGCTTTAAATACATTTCTTTAGCACCACGTAACTGAGGAATATACTGTTTGTAATTTCGTGTTTTAATGTTGAAATACAGATAATAGAGAAACACAACTGAAAGCAAAATACCACAAACATTGTGAGTTACAATTGCATATTCGAATGGCATTAAAAGTGAGCTTGTATCCGAATACTGCATACTGACACCAGATAATATCAGCAGAAAGAACAAAATTGCATTTATCCAATGCCAAAATCGTAACCAACGAGGATACATATATACTTTGCGAACATTACTCATACTTTTTTCTCCGCAATTTTTTTACGTTTAAAACTGTAATAAGCACGAAGCGAAGCGTGAACAATAATGCCTAATAAAGTTAAAGCGAAAATTGCAATACTAACCATATTCAGATATATGTTTCGTGTAACCCCAATCACGTAGGCATCTGAAAGAATTGTTCCATTTATGAAACCATATTTCTCACGTGAGAGAGTTTTTTGATGACGATATAAAGTATTCATTAGCATTGAATTCATTGAATGACAAGTTTCGCAACGTTTGACAGTTTTTTCGGGTGGCAAAATATCATGAGAACGGTTTGGCGGTTCAATTGAAGAATGGCAATCAATACAACGAACCCTATCCCAATGAGAGCTTATGCGAGGTAGCCAACGGTGTGCTTTATCAACAGTTGCAATGCCATATTTTCTCATCATTTCTTCATCAGCGTGGCAAGCAACACAATAAACCATTTTGTTATTAACTACAACATTGAATTTCATACCTGACTTGGTAAAAACAGTACTTGGGATATCTGGAACGTGCTGAATATTATGTTCGCCGTGGCAATAAGTGCAATTAGGTGCATCCAGGTTGCCGCTCAATAGAGATTTTCCATGCACACTTTCGATATATTCAGTTGAAACTTCACTGTGACATGAATAACAAACATTGTGGATATTAAAGTGGTTAATTCGAGATTCTGGATGTGATGCTTTTTGAAGCTTGTGAGTGCCGTGGCAATCAACACACATAGCAGCCTTTGTGTTCCCAGCCAATAGAGCAGAACCGTGAACACTCTTTTCGTAATTTATTAGTGAATTCGCGTACTGGCTCGAAATAGAAGTAATATGTAGATGGCAGGATAAACATAATCTTTCTTGGTTTAATTTTTTTTCTAATTCAGAAATTTGATTTCCTTTTGTAATTGGTTGCTTATGACAGTAGATACAAGTTGGAGCATTTGGATTATGAGCAACATATTGAATTGAATGTTCAGATTGGAGATGCTCTTTTTTAGCATCCGGATGACATCTACCACAAAATTCAGTGGAATTAGTAAAATGAAGTGGTGAATTAGGGTCACTCGGACTTTGAATGTTATGAGAGCCGTGGCATCCAACACAATTTATATCGGGAGTTCCCTTGCTTCCTGTTGCTCTTGCCATAGATGGGTGCCAGGGGTGTCTTCCTTTGAGATTAGAGTGGCAGTTCGCACAATTGACACTCAAATCTCCTTCCTTGTGAGGAATATCATCAGCATTGAAACCTACGTGGCAATTAATACATAGCATTTTTGAATGTACAGAACGGGCGAGCTCAAATTTTCGCACGTGAAGTCTCACTTTGCGTCCATTTTTCTCCATATAAATATCAGGGTCGCTGTGGCAGCTAAGGCAATCGCCATTAGATTGAGAATTTGTGTTTTGTACACTAAAAGATACTATGTAGAAAAAAGCAAATAAGAGTAGTAGATATTTATACATAATATTTCAAATTTAGTCCTACATAATGAAAAAAGTAGGTAGCAATTGCTTGCTACCTACTGAATAAATTATTCACTTTTAAGTGTAGTGAGCCATTCAGTTAATATTGTTAAGTCTTCGTCGCTGCCTTTAAATTGTGCAGGGTGCTTTTTGCCTTTTAAGTCAGTTTCTTTTTTCAGATATTTCGCAAAGAATTCAGCATCGCCTTCGACTGCAGCATTTGATAAGTCAATTGCGCCTGACTTTTTCTTTGAAGCAATACCAAGAGAATTAATCGAATGGCACATATCACATTTTTGTTCAGTAAATACTGTTTTGCCATCTTTTGCTTCTTGAGCATTGACAGAAACATTAATTGATGCGAGAGCAATAAATGCGATTGCTGCTAATGTTAGAATTAAATGTTTGATTTTCATAAAACCTCCTAATTAGAAAAGTGGTATTTTATATAAATGACGAATAATTTACCTATAAGTTACAACTTTAAATAGCAATGGTTAATGTATTTTCAACAGGATCGTAAACAGAATTATATTTTAACAATGGAGGAACATCACCTGATGCTGTTCCCTTATCTTTTAGCAAACCATCAGATGAAGAAAATTTTGCACTATGAGCAGGACAAAATATATCTCCACCTGGCGAACTTGGTAAAATCACTTGGGCTCCTGCGTGCCTACAAATTGAATCAAGAACAACAAATTTATTTTGCTCAATTCTGAATATGATTAGAGGATTACCATTATTGACGGGTCTATTGTTTTTGTCTCGTACAATAGTCATTATCATTCCACCAACACTGCTTAAAGCAGGATAGTCGGATATTTTCAAAACGGGATAATTTTCGGGTTTGGGTTGTTCGGGTGGAGCAACTGTCTCACCATCATTATCGCAAGCAGTGATAATTGAGCTTAGAACACATCCACATAAACTTATACCAGCAATTTTTGCTGATTTAATCAAAAATTCTCTTCTATCATTGTTAAATTCCATTTCACCTACCTCCTAATAGAAAATATGTAATTGAAATGCAAATTGAGAATTGAATTTATCAACGTGCTCGCGATCGAAAATTTTGTATTCGGGTATTAAAGCAATATAAGGCAAGAGGAATATTTTGGCTCCTAATGTGTATCGATTAGCGTGATATTTTGCATTGCCGGCAGTTTTCATTTCAGTATTTCCTCGTTCAAGTCGAAGATATGCATAAGCGGGCTCAATTACTTGATAATTGAATTCAACAGTGAAATTATTGGTAATTCTACGTTGTGAAAGCTCTGTTCGCATATATTCTGTCATTACTGCAAATTTGCCAGGAACACCAAAATGAAAGAAGATGCTTGAAGCAGTTAAATAACGATTGCCAAAATATATTCCGCCGTCCATTTTAAGTGTACTATTAAAGAAGTGTGTTGCACCAAGGAAAGAGGTAAGCCCCGTGCCAAAATCAGGTGGGTGTAAAGTTACTTTAGCAAGACCTGAAAGCGTATTGTCTTTTACAAATCCATTTGTCATTTCTGAAAGATTTTTTGAATCAAAAACACCCAATGATATATCTGCCCATTCAAATGGTTCATAATCGAGTATTGCACCTAATTCGAAATAATCACAAGGAATTGTTGGAGGTGTAAGCGTCTTTGTAACAACTTGTCGTGTCATAACAGTATGATCGTCCCAATCAGTTCCAATTGTCGCCTGCACCATACCTATACGCAAAGATGGAAGTTTATCAAACGGGTGCAGAATAATGCTTGCTGTGTATGGTGTCTGCCCAGGATAACGTTTTTTATTCTCAATTTCATAAGCAAAATTGTAAGAACCCTCTATAATTACACCATCAACTGGGGTAATTGTAAGATAAGGTGTAAGTATCATCAACATATTATCTCTTTTAGTGCCATAAGGATCAGTGTAAGGTATTGTATCTTTTATGTTTGGGTCAAATAAATTGTCGTAGACTACAATTTTATTCTTCGTAGTAGGCCAGCGGGCTGATTGATAACGAAAATCAAGTCCAAACGTCACTTCATCAGTAAACAAAGTGTTACTTTCTCTAATTGCGTCATAAACGGGATTAATCCCTAAATCTTCTGGTTTAATCAAAGCCACATCACTAAAAGACATCCAACCAGACATATTGCGTTGCAAACCAATATTTGGTGCGATGTGGCAATTTTGACATTTTGTGCCAAACGATTGCAATATAGAATATTGCGGTCGGGCATTTGCTATCTCAAAAATCAGAAATAACATCACACAAGTAATTAGCACTCTCTTCATAAATATCTCTTTTAATTGCACAAAATGTAGAATGAAAAAAAATTTAATATATAACTATAATTAAAATCGCATTTTAATAAAATTAAAGGCTGCAAAATAATTTTGCAGCCTCACAAAAATAGCACTACTTCTTCAGATATTCTAAACCATTTTTAAGAATTGCAAGAGTTAATGCAGGATTGTGTGCACCGTTTGAACGATCTTTTGCAATGTATAGATAGTTTAACAATACATCGCCATCGGAACGAGGAATAACACGTCTTTTACCTGCTTCTTCAAGTTTTGCATATTCACCAAGAACATTATAGTCTGGATCACCAGGATTGCCTGCAGTAGCAATCAACAAGCCTTTGTCGATGAGTAATTGACGATATTCAGCAAGTAAAGTTTTGATTTCATTTGTCTTCGTTGATGGGATACCAGATGGGTGGCAGCTCTTGCAAGATTCAATAGCACTCATTTGAGCAACAGTCATTTTAAATGAGTGTCCACCAGCAGCAGGTGCCGTTGGATTGCTACCCATATGGCAGCTAACACAACCTTTTGCAAGAACACTATGTGGATTACCAGTTGGATAAGTTTCTGAACCTTCAATAAAGTTCAAGCCTTTGCCTGCAAATACATTTGCAACAGTACCATAATGTGGTCCAAATCTTGAATACATTGCAGTTGAGCTTGCAGCTGTCAAAGTATCAAAGTCTGGGTTGTTTCTTCCATAAGGACGAGCTTGATGGCAAGTAGCACAAAGATTCCCTGTTTTGAAATCTACATTACCATCAGAGGCAGAACCAAAGTAAAGTAATGTGAATGGTTCGGTAATTCTTAATGCATAGTCTGTTTCATCAAGATTTTTGTGAATGTTGTGGCAAGTTTTGCAGTCAAGCGATGTAATACCAGCTTGTCCCCAAGTCTTAGTTGAAGCCATCTTGCGGAAACCGTCTCCATTGTGGCAATCACCACAGCCCGCACGACCAGCTGTGTAAGTATAAGTTTCACCTGTTTTGTGTAGCGAATAGTTAAATAGTGCAAATGCAAGGTTTGTTGCAGTAGCATTGTCGGAGTGGCATACTGCACAAGCAACGCTTGCATCTTTGCCATCCTTACCTGCTGGACCCTGTGGTCCTGCTGGACCTTCTGGACCTTCGCAAGCCGTCATAAACAGAACAAATGCTACTACTGAAAGAATTGAAAATAATTTTTTCATAACAACTCCATAATAGTGAAAGGAAAATCTTTTCTTACTTCAAATATAAAAACTTTTAAAATATTATACAAAATAAATATTAAAAAAAAATTAATCAATTATCGTATTGCTTTACGAGAATAATTTTACCAAACAATATATTTTACGACTATTTATTTCTATACATATTTTGATTGTTTAATTAAATTAAAATTAATTATTTTTAATCATTTTTAATTGCATCTAAATCTAAACAATTGATAATTTTGAATAAGAAAACAATAATATTGCTTTGAAACAATTTCTGCTAATTCTCGTAAAGATTTATGAGAATTTTTTATAATAACAAAAAAGGTTGAATCTATGAAAAGAAAACTACTATTGATTATCTTGATTGTTATGAGTATTAACTCATCAGCATTTGCGCGCCAAACAGTAAATTTGCCTTCTAATGACACTACAACTGTTTCGGAAGAAAATGACTTTTTTGAAGATGATGATGGAAATAATCCATTGTTAGACATATTTACATCTGCACTCAGGTTCAAACAATACAAACCTTCGAAAAAATTAAGATTAGATTTTTATAAAAATTCACCTACGATTTATTTAGTCTACGGTGTTACAAATCATTTTTACGAACGTAATACTTTCACTTCTAAAATTAACAATAATGGTATAATCGACATTAAGCTCGGCTCTACAGATTTGAACCGTGTCGCATCGAATGTTGTTGAATATGATTATGATTATCTGTCATTCAGTTATGCTGAAAATAAATTAAATTACGAAGAAACCAGTAATAGCAATCATATTATGGATTTGCGGCACATAAAGATAGGTTTTAATAATTCAGATGGTTATGGATGGAATTTAGGTGGAAACTCACATATAGTGCTATTTCACAGTTTAGGCATAAACTGGAACAGTCTATCATTTGACTATAACAACGCTGATAGTGTTTCAATTAAATCGGCTAAAATATTTGGCAAACAGTTAAGATATGGACGCGGTTTTTCGGGCGGAATAAAGATATTCTTATTTAATGGTGTTGCTATTTCAGCAGAATATGAGCAAACAATGACTTTCCCACGCCATTTGTTCTGGAAAGATTTAGGTGCATTTATTATTGAGGCTGCTGCTCAGGGATTATCCACAACTTTTGTTGACGAAGTGCTTGATAGTTCCCCTAAATTTGCTCCTGTAATACACTTTTTGCTTAAAAACGGCATCTCTTATGGTTTTTACGAACTGTATAAAGACAAGATGAATTGGCCATTTAAAACTATCCCACCATTAATGAATAAAACTTACAAAATTGGAATAGACTTTATTTTTTAATAGTATTCTCTCATTCCTGAAAAAACACGAGCAGTATCGAATTTACCAGTTTAATAACCTTCGGAAGGTTTGGAACCTTCCGAAGGTTTCCTCAAATAATCGCAAAATAGCTTAAAATGCTGTATAAAATACTCAAAGAAATTATGTAGTGGTTCAAATATTGAACTATTTAGAAAAATTATGATAATAATTTTTAAATGCTATTTTTGCAACAGCCTCTTGTTTTTTAATAACACTCTTTATTTTAAGCAATCTTCGATTTTTTTGTAATAATTTCAGCAGGGGATTTTTTCATTACGACTTGCTCGTTAATAATTACTTTCCTTGCATTCTTTTGGTTTGGTATTTCAAACATTATTGGCAACATAATCTCCTCGATAATACCACGCAGGGCACGAGCGCCTGTTTTCCTCTCGCGAGCAAGTTTTACAATGCATTTAAGAGCATCACCTGTAAATTCAAGCTCAACATTATCCAAAGCAAGGAGTTTTTTATACTGCTTAATTATTGCATTTTTCGGTTCGGTTAAAATGTTCATCATTGCTTCGTCTGATAATTCTTCAAGTGGAGCAATAATTGGCAATCTGCCCGTAAGTTCAGGAATAAAGCCAAATTTCACTAAATCTTCGGGTTCAGTGTGTTTTATCAAGTCAAGTTTTTCTTCTACTTTTTCAGTTGCTTCTGCAAGAAAACCAAGGGTTTGTTTTTGCATTCTTCGAGCAATAATTTTCTCAATTCCCTCGAAAGCGCCGCCACAAATGAACAGAATATTACGTGTATCAAGATAAATTAAAGATTGTTCAGGGTGTTTGCGACCACCTTTGGGTGGAATACCCGCACGAGTTCCTTCAAGTATTTTCAGTAAGGCTTGCTGAACACCTTCACCACTCACATCACGAGTAATACTTGTTGATTCGCTTTTACGTGCAATTTTATCTATTTCATCAATGTAGATAATACCTCTTTCAGCCGCTTTTATGTTATAGTCAGCATTTTGAACTAAATTAAGAAGAACGGTTTCAACATCATCACCAACGTATCCAGCTTCGGTTATAGTAGTAGCATCTGCCATAGCAAACGGAACATTTAGTATCTTTGCTAATGTTCGGGCAAGCAAAGTTTTCCCTGTACCTGTGGGACCAATAAGAAGAATATTGCTTTTTTCAAGTTCTACTTCGCTATCAAATTCATCTAAATTAATTTTAAGCCTTTTATAGTGGTTATATACTGCGACTGAAAGAACACGTTTAGCATATTCTTGCCCAATAACATACTCATCAAGTTTAGATTTAATTTCAGACGGCTTTGGAAGTTCTTGTTCGTTTGGAGTATAAAATTCTAATTCGTTTTTTCGAACAATTTGCATTGATGTTCGCACGCAATCATCGCAAATAAATACACCATCCTGACCTTCAATAATTGTTTTGACTAAATAGGCTGGCGACCCACAGAAGGAACAATGAATATTATTTTTTCTCTTGTTATTGGACATTTTCACTCATATATAATAAAGTTAAAATACAAAAATAATAAAATAATAAGTTTTATCATAAGAATATTATATCAATTGGGAAGCACAACAACTAATATGCTATCCTTTTGAGTGCGAATTTTCAACCATTTTTCAATATTTGGGAGGTCATTTTTTGTCTTTCTTTCATTATCAGTTTTGATTACGAACAAATTTTTCTTTGATTTTGAGCCATCAACATTAAAAAAATAATTTGGAGAATAAGAAATTGTAGTTATTTCTGGGAATAATACACTTATTTCATTAATAATATTAGAACCAATTTCGTTAAGTTTCAATAAAGAATCAATGTTTTTCTCTTTTTCTGAAAGCAAAGCTTTAAGTTTATTAATTTCAGCTTGATACTTATTCATTTCATTAAAGCTTGAACTTATTTCGTCGAAAGAAAAACCTTGTTTTATCTCAATTTTTGCTTTTTCAAGTTCAAAATTTTTCAAGTTTTTATTGATAATTTCCTTCTTTTCGTCAGTTACAGTACTACCTCCATAAGTAAGTTCAATTCTTTTATTTGATGCATCAATATTACTACGGAGCAAGTAGCTGCCATCTAATATACTTATGCTATTGATAAATTTTGTTGCATTTTGGGAAAATTTCTCATTCTCAACTAAATTATAGCCAAAATAAATACTTGGCAAAAAAGTAATAGAAATTATCACCCAAATAACTCGATTTATTTTTTTCTTTTGTTCTTCATTTACAATTGTGCGAATGGGGAACTTTAAAATTTGAGATACGACAACAGATGAAATAGCGATGAAAACAGTGTTGATTGTAAATAAATAGATAGCTCCAAAAAAGAACTTAGGTTGAAATGTAGCCAAGCCATATCCAGCGGTGCAAAGCGGTGGCATCAATGCAGTAGCGATAGCAACACCTGGAATAACATTGCCTTTTTTCTTGCTACTTGCTGCAATAATTCCTGCCATTCCCCCAAAAAGAGCAATGAATACATCGTAAATAGATGGACTTGTCCTAGCTAAAAGTTCAGATTGTGGCGATGAAACAGGGCTTATTGCAAAATAAGTTGTTGAAGTAAAGAGACTTACTATAACAGCAAAAGTAAAGTGCTTTACGGACTTCCTCAAAAGTTCAAAGTTATAAGTGGCAACGCTATATCCCATCCCATTTATGGGTCCCATCAGTGGCGAAATCAACATTGCACCAATGATGACCGCTGTAGAGTTCATATTCAAACCGACAGAAGCAACCAAAATTGCAAACATTAATATCCAGAGATTTGTGCCTCTGAAAATACTTTCTGCTTCGATGTTCTTATGCAATGTATCGAAATCATCAAGTTCGTGCTCTAAATTGAAATAGTGTAGAATTTTAGCAAACATAATTACCTCTATATTTGTAATTAATTAGGAATTCCTAATAATTTCATTATCATCTTACTAACATCTGGTATAAATCTCAAAATGTCTTTTATTCTAATTTTAATGTGTTTGTTAGTTTCAATATATAACAAAGTAGAAACAATGAAAAAATACAGAATATGCGGAACAGGTATTAAAAAAGGTTGACCAATTATTCCAACTATAATAAAACCTGCAACCCAAAAAATAAGTGAAATGGACATTATTTTCATTGTTTTCATAGGCTGATTGAAAGCAATCAGCACCGAACCTAATATTGTAAAAGGCAAACCAATCGCCACCACTGAAAGCAAATTAAAGAACGGAATAGCCAGATAGTATTTTTCAGGCAAAAACCATTTAATAAATAGTTCGGTTAATCCTAAATTCAAAGATATGATAACAAATATATTAAAAAATAATATATAAGACAATGCTTTAGTTGTCATATCAAACAAAGAATTAAAGTCATTTTTTGCAATTTGGCGAACTGCGGCTGGATATATCAATCCATTCGCAGCATTGACAATTTCTTCGAATGCTCTGAATAAATTTTTAGCGAGAAAATATATACCCACAATTTTTGTTTGAAAAAAGTATTGAATAAGATAGACATCTAACTGACGTGGCGCAAGATGAATAGCACTTGTAAGAGTATAAGGAATTGAAAAGTTAATTATTTCTTTCAGGCGAGTTTGTCCATTGAGTTTAAAACTTAATTCATTCTTAATATAGAACAATGCTAATATCGAACCAATAAAAGTGCCCGCAAGATAAATATATACAAGCTCATTGAATGAGAGAGTTCGTTTATAAAAAACAATCGATAATGTTGCAACAGTCATTACTCCGAAATACACAGCATTTACAAAGAAAAGTCTCTGCATATTAGTATCACGGTAGAAAATTTTAATTGCGTAAGTCCTCGGTATATTGATAAGCGTTAATATGATTAAAAATTCGAAAACCTCGATTAATCTTGGTTCGTTGAAGAATACACTCAATGGCTTACCGAAAAGTAGCAGCAACAACGATGAACCTAATGTAATAGTTAAGTGGGACGAACTAACAACAAAGTTTATATACGCTCTATCGTGTTTTCTTTGACCAAATTGAATTAAGTTTTGCAGAGCGAATGAATCACTAATGATGAAAATCCAGTTAAGAATAGTGATTAACAAAGCAAATAGCCCCATTTCTTCGGGCTTCATAGCATTGAATTGAACTATGGTTACAATTCCATAACCGACGAAGAGTAATTTATCAGCAACCGACCAGCTGACTTTATCGATATGTTCTTTTAGCCTCATTTATTGTAACGTTTTTTCCATAATTTTTCGAGACGCTCTTTGATCAATTTTTCTCTACCTTGTTCCGTAGGATAATAAAACACTTGAAATGTGTTTTTGTCAGGGAAATAATTTTCTTCAATAAAATGATTTTCAAAATCGTGAGGATATTTATAATTAAGCGAATAGCCTTCTTGCTTCATCAACCGCGTAGGTGCATTTCGCAAATGAAGTGGAACAGATAAATTTACGCCACTTTTTATCGCTTGCAAAGCTTTACTAATAGCAATATACGAAGCATTCGATTTTGGAGCAGACGCAAGATAGGTAGCACCCTGCGCTAAATTTATTCTGCACTCAGGCATTCCAATTAGATTTACAGCTTCAAAAACACTTACAGCAAGTGTTAGAGCAAATGGGTCAGCATTGCCGATGTCCTCGCTTGCAAAGACAACCATTCTCCGAGCAATAAACTTTGGGTCTTCCCCTGCATCAAGCATTTTAGCTAACCAAAAAATTGCAGCATCTGGATCCGAACCACGCAAAGATTTGATAAAAGCAGAGATTGTATCATAGTGATTTTCTCCCTTTTTATCATATTTTGCTATCTTTTTGTTTATAACCTGCTCAATGTTTTGCTTGTCAATAACTATTGTGTGGCTATTTTTATTTGATTTTACAATTAATTCAAATATGTTAAGCAAATTTCGAGCATCTCCTCCTGAAACTTTGAATAGAATATCTTTATCAACAAACTCAAAATTATAACGTTTCAAAATTTCGTCTTCATTAATAGCTCTGTTCAATATATTTTCCAAAGCGATTTCATCGAGTTCTTTTAGATGATACACATTGCAACGACTTAGAAGAGCAGAATTAACCTCAAAAGAAGGGTTTTCAGTTGTTGCACCAATGAGAGTAACCAGTCCAGTTTCGACTGCGTGAAGTAGCGCATCTTGTTGATTTTTATCAAATCTATGAATTTCATCAATGAAAAGAACAGTTGGTTTCTCGTGTTTTTGATTTATTTTTGCTTTTTCAATAATAGCTCGAATATCCTTTACCCCTGCTTCGACAGCAGAAATTCTAACAAAATCTGCTTCATAATATTGAGCAACAATTCGGGCAAGAGTTGTTTTTCCACTTCCTGGTGGTCCCCAAAAAATCATTGAAGCAATTTCTTTATTTTCGATTAGCTTTCTTAAACTACCGTTATTTCCAACTATATGCTCCTGCCCAAAGAAATGTTCAAGCGATTTAGGACGCATACGCTCAGCTAACGGAGGCAATATTTTCTGCTCAATATGTTGTTCGAATAATTCGCTCATATATTATTATTATTATATTTTTTCATAATCTAAAAGTAAAAATAACAATTAATCTTTAACTTGTAAAACAGAAATAAAAAATAATAACAATTACAATAAAGTAAGCAATCATTTTTGATTATTTTTCTCAAATCAAGTAACTTGCAGTTTTTTAATCGTAAAAAATGAAATGAATAATAATTATAGTACTAAATTTTGGCTTTTAAATGCTGTTCAGATGATAGAACGGCTCGCATACTGGATTACAATCATTCAAATACCTATCTATATTGCACAAAAAGATGTTCCTGGCGGACTACATTTTGCACAAACAACCAAAGGGCTAATTTTTTTCTGGTGGGCATTAGTTCAAAATTTGACACCTGTTTTTTGGGGTGCCGTATCAGATAAAATTGGACAAAAACGTTCACTATATATTTCTTCGATTATAATAATAATCGGTTATTGTTTTCTGGCAACTCAAAGAGAGTTTTTCCCATTCTTGTTGGGAACACTTGTTTTAGGTTTTGGGTTGGGTTCATATAAACCAGCAATACAGGGCTGGATAGCCAAAGAAATAGAAGGCAAAAATACATCATTAGGATGGGGAATATACATATTTCTTGTAAATTTGTCTGTATTTGCTGGACCGATATTATCAATATATCTGAAAAATATATCCTGGCAAGCTGTTTTCTTTGGCTCTGCAATAATCTTTTCCTTTAATCTAATTTTATTGTCCATTGTTAAATATGATTATCTGAAGATTAAAAGCGATAGTAAGATATTAAAAGAGTTATTTCGTGTAATCATTACACCTAAAATTATATTTTTCATTTTAATTATGTCAGGCTTTACAATTACTTATATGCAGTTCTACGAGACATTGCCCAATTTTATCTTTGATTGGTCTGATACCTCATCGATAGCAAAACATTTACCAGATTTTATGACTTCGGAAACTGCACGTGGGCGTATGATTGCATACGAATGGATATATAACTTAAATTCAGGACTTGTTGTTCTTTTAGTATTATTTATGGCAAAGTTCACTGACAAAATTAAAATCACAAAAACATTAACAGCTGGGATACTACTTGCCGGATTGGGGCTCTTTGTTGCTGGCTACTCTCAAAGCGGGATATTTTTGGTGTTTGGCGTTGTCTGTTACACACTTGGGGAGTTAACTGTAAATCCAAAATTTCCTGAGTATATTGCAAATATTGCCCCAAAAACTAATAAATCATTATACTTAGGAATAATGAATATTTCGTGGGCAATTGGGCTTGCAGGAGGCGGGCTCATAGGTGGTTGGCTTTATAAACACTATGCAGAAAAGGCATATTTCGCTAAAATATTGTTGGAAAATAAAGGAATAACTGGCGTTCAAATGCAAGATGCTTTTGCCAAAGCACAGGAAATAACAGGAATGAATGCAACAGAACTTACGACCTATTTATGGCAAGTGCATAATCCAGGAATTATCTGGTATCCTTTTTTAATACTAAGTTTGTTATCAGTTATCGGTATGAACTATTATTCAAACAAGTACGATAAATAAAAGTTTTCTAAATCACTTTGTAATGAAAAAGTATTTTTATAAATTGTAAATTTACATTTACAGCAATTTATATGTTTATAAATATATGGCAAAAGAAATGAATTACAAGTATTTGAATCGTGTTTTTGCGGGACTGTCCTTTGCTCTGGCGTTCATAACCTATGTGCTCACTGTTCAGCCAAGTGTTCCGTTTTGGGATTGTGGAGAATTTTCCGCTGCATCAGTATGGCAACAAGTGCCACACCCACCAGGTGCACCGCTTTTCTTGATGGTGGGGAAAGTATTTCATACGCTTATTCCATTCGGAGATGAAGGATGGAGAATCAATATGGTATCTGTCGTTGCAAGTGCTTTGACAGTCTGGCTTTTATATTTAATTACAGTAATGGCAATTCGAAACTTTTATAAAAAAGAGAATGAGAATTTTGCAAGTGCCTTTGCTATTTATGGTTCTGCTTTTGTTGCAGCAGCAGCATATACTTTTAGCGATACTTTCTGGTTCAATGCAGTCGAATCTGAAGTGTATGCCGCATCTTCCCTATTCGTTGCTATCGTGATATATTTAATGATGCGATGGAACGAAGAAGCAGACAATCCAGGAAATGAAAAATACTTGCTTGTGATTGCTTATTTAATTGGCTTATCCACCGGTGTGCATCTTTTGAGTATTCTCACAATTTTCTCGATTGTTCTGCTTATTTATTTCCGCAAATACACATTTAAATTCTCAACATTTATTCTTACTGGTGTAATTTCAGTTGTTGCTTTCATTATCATATATAATCTTATTGTTCAATCTATTCCTGCTTTTTTAGCGGGGCATACACCTGGACGCAATGAAGCGATGGAATATAGCATTAACAATTCTGTTGCTCTGCAAGCATTGGCAATAATCGCAATATTGGCAATAATTTATGGTTTTTACTATTCGATGAAAAAAGGTAATCAAATTTTAAGATTGATTACTTCAAGCATACTTTTGATGCTGATTGGATACACAACATACACTCACATTTTATTGCGTGCAAATGCTAATCCCCCTATGAACGAAAATGAACCCAAAACATTCACTCAACTCTCCTCCTACATTGGTCGCGAACAATATGGTCAGGCTCCTTTTTGGCCAAGACGCTACCAAAGAGAAGACAGATTTATTTATAGATATGAATTGCGTGATGAAGCAGGAAACTATGTCTATGGCAAATGGGAACCTCCAACATACAAAACAGTTACGCGTTCAGATGGAACGATGATAAATGTGCCTGAATTCACAAAAGTCAATACTGCCGGCGAATTAGCATATCTCTGGAAATACCAGATTAATCATATGTATATTAGATATTTCTTCTGGAATTTTGTAGGTCGTATGAGCGATGTGCAAGATGCCGGAGTAGCCTGGTTCAACTATGATAAGAAAGACTACGAAACATTAAATTACAAATCTGGTTATAAGGACGAATTCCCTGTTAGATTTTTTGCTCTACCTTTATTATTTGGTTTAATAGGTCTATATTTCCACTACGCAAAAGACAAAAAAATGGCATTTATTTATATTATTATGTTCTTAATGATGGGCGTGCTTGCAGCAATACAGCAAAACCAGCAGGACCCACAACCACGAGAACGTGATTATTTCTATGCTGGCTCATTTATGGTTTTTGCTATGTGGATTGGCTTTGGAGCGTTTGCTTTGATTGATTGGATATCGAAAGATAAGATAAAAACTGCTTTTGTAGTTCCCATAATAATAGTGAGCTTGCTACTTGTGCCCTTCAATATGGCAGTAGGTGGCTGGAAAATTCATTCACGAGCTGGCAATTACTTGCCTTTTGATTACGCATATAATATTTTGCAATCTTCCGAAAAGGACGCAATTATTTTCACAAATGGCGATAATGATACATTCCCTGTATGGTACCTGCAAGATGTTGCAGGTGTCAGACGTGATGTTCGCATAGTTAATCTCTCACTTGCAAATACTCTATGGTACGTTGACCAACTCAAAAATAGAGAACCCTGGGGTGCCAAGAAAATTCCGCTATCTTTCCCTGACATCAAAATACAAGGAAAAGATGAAAACGATGAAGACGCACTTACTTATGAGTTTGGTGAGGCACGACAAGTGAATATTCCTGTTAAAAAAGAGATATTAGCAAAGTTTACCGAAAAGAACGAAGTGATAGAATCCGGCAAAATGAGTTACACATTTGTTGGTTTACCTCAACAAGGTCGAGATGGGAAAACAAACTATATCTTTAGAGTTCAGGATTTAGTAATAAATGATATTCTGACACAAACACGTTTCGAGAGACCTGTATATTTCTCAACTACTGTTGGAGGTGGAGACGTGTTCGTTGGTCTTGATGATTTTCTAAGATTAGAAGGTATGTTGTGGCGAATTTGCCCCGTTAGAAAAAGCGATATGAAAACGGGTGATATTGAAGTCGATATTACTGAAAAATGTTTATTGAATTATGACAACTCAAATAATTACCACAAAGAACCAAATTACGGATTTAAGTTCCGCAACCTCAATAATCCATCAGTATATTACGATGAAGTCCATAGAAGACTGATGGAAAGTTATCGAATTCTTTTCTACCAAGTAGCTGATAAATTGATTGAAAGAAATGAAAAAGAGCGTGCTAAAAAGATTATTGATAAGATGATCGAACTAATTTCACCTGTTCAATTCCCGATGGTTCTCGAATCTGAGAGCAGATTGATTAGAATTTACGAAAAATTAGGTGATAACGAAAATTTACGCAAATATGCCCAAAGCTGCCTGAACACCTGTTTAGAATTAATCGACAAAGAATATTTGAAACCCGAATATGTGCGATGGGAAATTATGGGAAGACTTTATGGTCCATATAAAATTGCAGCCGATATGTATGAAATACTTGAAAATATTGATGGTGCAAAAGCTATATTAACACGTTTTGAAAAGCAAGTAGAAGCATACAAAACTTCTATGATTAATATGGGTTACTCTCAAAACGAAATTAGCATTTTAGACCAAAATCTTGCAGATACAAAAGTCCGTATAGATTATATGCACATTAATATTTTGGTTAAACAGAACAAATTGAAAGAAGCATACGAAGAAGCCAACAAATTGCTTGACAAATACAGAAGTCAGGAATCGATTGTCTATAAATATGCTGCAATGTTTTTAAGTAACAAAATTGATGAGATTGCATCTAAAATGGGATTAGTAGCAGACAAACACGACAACAAAATTATTATGAAAAACCCAACTATTCAATAATTTGTTCAACCGTATCATTTATGAAGAAATATGAAAAAAGAATTCTCAAAAGCATATAGTCCGAAAGATGTCGAAAATAAATGGTATGATAAATGGATTGAAAATGGAATTTTCAATGCCTATGAAAATACTAATAAGCAGCCTTACAGCATACTGATGCCACCACCAAATGTTACAGGAATACTACATTTTGGGCACGTTCTTAACATCACTTTGCAAGATTTATTTATTCGCTTGAAGCGAATGAATGGTTTCGAAGCTTGTTGGTTTCCAGGTACTGACCACGCGGGTATAGCAACGCAATCGAAAGTCGAAGCTGAACTACGCAAAGAAGGATTAACGCGGTACGATTTAGGACGTGAAAAATTTGTCCAGAGAGTGTGGGAATGGAAAGAAAAGTACGGTGGAATAATATTGAAACAAATTCGCAAACTTGGTGCTTCCTGCGATTGGAATAGGACCCTCTTCACAATGGACGAAAGCGCTTCGAATGCTGTAAAAGAAGTATTTGTGCGTTTATTCGACGACGGATTGATTTATAAAGGTAAAAGAATTATTAACTGGTCGCCTCTTGCTCAAACAGCACTGAGTGACGAGGAAGTTGAATTTCGCGAAGTGAAAGAATATCTCTATACACTCAGGTATTATTTCCCCGATAACAAGAACTATTTGAAAGTAGCTACTGTTAGACCAGAGACTATTTTTGGCGATACTGCCGTAGCGGTTAATCCAAATGATGAACGATACAAGCATTTAATTGGGCAAAAGGTTCGCGTTCCGCTTACCGACAGATATGTGGATATTATTCCTGATGAATATGCAGACCCTACATTTGGAACGGGTTGCGTTAAAATCACACCCGCCCACGACCCAAATGATTTTTTAGTCGGGGAACGTCATAATTTAGAAATCATCAATTCAATTAACGCTGATGGAACTTTGAACGAAGCTGCAGGCGAATTTGCAGGGCTTGAACGTTTTGAAGCTAGAAGAAAAATCGTCGATAAGTTGAAAGAAACTGACTTAATTGAAAAAATAGAAGATTACACACACAACGTTGGATTTTCTCAACGTGGTGGCGAACCAATCGAACCATATCTTAGCGACCAGTGGTTTGTTCGAATGAAGCCACTTGCAGAAATTGCACTTAAACCTGTATTAGATGGTGAAATCAAATTTCATCCCAATCACTGGGTCAAAACTTACGAACACTGGATGAATAACATTCGCGATTGGTGTATATCACGTCAATTGTGGTGGGGACATCGCATTCCTGTTTATTATGCTCCTGATGGTCGATATACTGCTGCCCGCAACGAAAAAGAAGCTCGTCAAAAATTGGGAATTGCGGATGATATTCCATTAGTTCAAGACGAAGATGTTCTTGATACCTGGTTCTCATCGTGGCTGTGGCCATTGACAACTATGAGATGGCTTGTCGATGGTAAAGACACAAATGAAACGATGGATAAATTTCTGCCAACTGATTTGCTTGTAACTGCCCCTGACATTATATTTTTCTGGGTAGCAAGAATGATTATGGCAACAATGTATTTCAAAAATACTATCCCATTTAGAAATGTATATTTCACAAGCACAATTAGGGACGGAAAGGGCAGAAAACTGTCGAAGTCGCTTGGTAATTCGCCTGACCCACTCGAAATAATTGACAAATATGGTGCTGATGCTGTTCGTTTTACAATGCTCTACCTTGCACCACTCGGACAGGATGTTCGGCTGGACGTAGATGTCGAGCATCAGGATATACCTTCCTGCGAACTCGGGCGGAATTTTGCGAATAAAATCTGGAATGCTGGTCGATTTTTAATGATGAAATTAGAAGAAAACGATGTTAAACTCGATGGTGAAATTTTAAATGATGATGAAATGACGATTTCTGACCGCTGGATACTTTCACGATTCCACTCTACTCTGGAAAAATCAATAGATTCACTTGATAATTTTAAGGTTACTGACTATTCAAAGCTACTTTATGATTTCATTTGGCGCGATTTCTGCGATTGGTATATTGAAATCTTAAAGGTAAATATTAACAATACAGATAACGTAGAAATAAAGCAAAAGTTGATACGATTTGCAGTAAATTTATATTTAGACATATTGAAAATACTACATCCTGTAATGCCGTATATCACAGAAGAAATTCACAGCATCATACTAAATTCTGAAGAAATCAGCATAAGCACAGAACGTTATCCACAATTAGTTAAAGGTAATATCGATGACAAAATTGAACAAGATTTCGAACTCGTTCAAATGATTGTCGAAGAAATTAGAAGGCTTCGTTCGTCAATAAATATTCCACCATCTCAAAAAGTCCCAGCTAAAATATCCATACAGAACGAAGAGCTATTGAGTACTTTCAATGATTTATCAAAAGTGATAGCAAATTTAGCAAAAATATCATCACTGGAAATCGGTAAAAACTTTGAAAAGCCACAAGGTGCAATTAGTTCTGTTGTACGTGAAATAGAAGTTATGCTCGAAGTCGCTACTTCAATTGACGTAGAAAAGGAAAAAGAACGTCTAAGAAAGGAAATTGAACGTCTCGAAAAAAACATCAAAGGAAGTCAGAGCAAGCTTTCTAATGAAAAATTCGTTCAGAACGCACCTGCTGATATTGTCCAATACGAGAAAGAAAAATTAGCAAGTATGCAAGAATCGTTAGCAAAAACAATTGAGAATTTAAAAAGTTTAGAGTAATTATCGAAATATTAAACTAAAGGGCTGTCGGAATTGACAGCCCTTTTTTCGTAATGTGTGATATTAATAATTATCAATTTGTGCTCTTTGAAGTCTGTCGGAATAGTCGACGTACACAGTTTTCCATTCGGTAAAGATATCGAATACAGTCCAACCACCTTCGCGATGACCATTTCCGGTTCCTTTAATACCGCCGAACGGCATATGAGCTTCCGCCCCGATAGTTGGAGCATTAATATATGTAATACCAGCTTCGATATCGCGAATTGCTTTGAAAGCGTGATTTACATTTCGAGTGTAAATGGATGAAGATAAACCATAATCACAATTATTTTGCAATTCAATTGCGTGGTCAAGCGATTCTGCTTTTGTTACTGCCAGAACTGGTCCGAATATTTCTTCTTTGAAAATAGTATGGTGTGGCTCAACATCAGCAATAATTGTTGGTTTGTAGAAAGAACCTTTTGCCAGTTCACCTTCGGTAGCACGTTCGCCACCACAAATTAGTCGACCACCTTCTTCCAAAGCTTTCAGAACGTAATTGTGAATTCCTTCGAGTGCTTTATCGTGAATTACGGGACCGACGTCTGTTCCCTCTTTCAATCCATCACCAAGTCTTAATTTTTCAGCACGTTCTTTAAGCAATTGAACGACTTGCTCGTATACGTCTTTATGAACAATTAATCTTGAAGTAGCAGTACAGCGCTGTCCAGTAGTTCCAAAGGCACCCCACAAAGCACCTTCGATAGCCAATTCAAGATTAGCATCGTCCATAATAATTTGAGCGTTCTTTCCACCCATTTCAAGTGATACTCTTTTATTCAACCTACCGCAAATTTCACCAATTTTACAACCAATGTCTGTTGAACCAGTAAATCCGATAACTTTAACATCTGGGTGCTCGACAATCATATTGCCCATACTGCCAACGCCCGTTAAAACGTTGAATACTCCAGGAGGCAACCCAGCTTCTTCCATAACTTCTGCAAAAACAACACCCGAATGAGGAGTTTCTTTCGATGGTTTGTATACAACGGTATTTCCCGCAGCAATAGCGGGTAAAATTTTCCATGATGGCACTGCAATCGGGAAATTCCAGGCAGTAATGACACCTACAACACCAATCGGAACGCGGAATGAAAGGTTCATTTTATTTTCGAGTTCGCTTGGAGCATTGTAGCCGAATAATCTACGGGTTTCGCTTGCGGCGTAATAAGCAGTATCAATAGCTTCTTGTATATCGCCTTCTGTTTCGAAAGTAGGTTTGCCCATTTCACGGGTCATAATTTTAGCAATTTCTTTTTTTCTGCGAGCAAAAATATCACCAGCTTTGCGAATAATATCGCCTCGTTTCGGAGCAGGCACAAGTCGCCATTTTTTATAAGCCTCTTTTGCAGCAGCTACGGCATTGTCAACATCAGCTTTTTCAGAATACGCGAACTCACCAATAATATCTTCGTGATTAGCAGGATTAATATTTTTAAAAGTCTTACCCGAAACGGCGTCTACCCATTTGCCGTTAATGTAATTTTTAAATTTGTCCATTTTACCTCCGATAATAGAAAGTTGTGAAAATAAATCAGAAAATGATTATAATAAGATAATAATATATGAAAAAAACATTAATCTTTCGACAATAATTCTATAATTGTTTTACAAAAAATTGGTAAATCATTAGGATTTCTTGAAGTGATAATTTTACCGTCTACAACAACTTCCTGGTCTATCCAGTATGCACCTGCATTGACAAGGTCATCTTTAATTGAATAGAAACTTGTAACGGTTTTGTTCACAATAATTTTTGCAGAGGCAAAGAGCCAGGGACCGTGGCAAATTGCTGCTGTAAGCTTATTTTGTTCATTCATTCTACGAACAAAATCAATTATTTGAGGGTCGCGTCGCATATAATCTGGTGCAAAGCCACCAGGTACAATTACAGCATCGAAGTTTTCAGGTCCTATGTTTGATATTATTTCATCTGGCTTTGCTTTTAATCCGTTCTTGCCAGCAAAAACATTGTTTGTTGATGCAATTGATAGCACTTTAGCACCCGCTTCCTTCATTCGATAGTATGGGTACCAAAATTCAATCTCTTCATAAAATTCTGCTAATAATATGGCAATATTTTTCCCTTCCAAACACATAATTACACCTCTGATTTATTATAAAAAAAATAGTCGAATAAATATTTGATTAAATCATTGAAAAATAATATTTTATTTTGTTTTTACATAACTATTTTTTATTTTTGTAATCTTAATTTTTCATTTTTTTGTTTAAATGGTCGTACAGAAATGTACGTATGTTTAACTAATTTAAATATTTTTGGAGAAATTTAATGTCTGAAAATGAAACTCTTGTTCAAACTTCTGAGCAATCAGCAACAAACCCAATGGCTGAAGTTACCAGCTCGCAAAACATTAGCGTAGATGCATTGATGAATTCTGTTTCGAAAATTTTAGAAAACGAATTTGAAAACGCATTAGACCTTGATGACGCTTCTTTCGAGTCACTTTTCGAACAAAAAGTTGGAACTATCAAGGAAGACCAACTTATTAAAGGTAAAATCGTTAAAATTGTGAAAGATGAAGTATTTGTCGATATTGGGTTTAAATCGTTTGGTGTTGTTCCAAAAGCAGAATTAATCAATGCTGAATCATACCACATTGGTGATGAGATTGATGTTTATATTGAGAAAATGGAAGATAGCCAGGGTAGAGTTCTGCTTTCGCGTAGAAGAGCTGATTTTATGCGTATTTGGGATGATATTTTGAAGCTTTATGAAACTCAAGAAGTTACAAGAGTAAAAATTCTTCGCCGTATTAAAGGTGGAATGGTAGTCGACTTATTGGGGATTGAAGCATTTTTGCCTGGTTCTCAAATTGATGTTCGTCCGGTTAGAGACTTTGATAGCTGGGTTGGCAAAAATATTGATGTACGTGTTGTTAAGGTAAATCATCCAAGTGAAAATGTTGTCGTAAGCCATAAAGTTCTTCTCGAAGAACAACTATCTGAACAACGCCAGGCTATTATGGATAAATTGGATAAAGGTCTTGTTCTTGAAGGTACTGTTAAAGCAATTTCTGACTTCGGTGTGTTCGTTGATTTAGGTGGCGTTGATGGTCTTGTTCATATCACTGATTTATCCTGGGGACGTGTTACTCACCCATCTGAAATCGTTGAATTAGACCAAACTGTGAAAGTGGTTGTCCTCGATTTTGATAAAGAAAAGAAACGTATCTCTCTTGGTATGAAGCAGCTTACACCTCATCCTTGGGACACTATCGGCGATAAATATGAAAAAGGCACAAAAGTCGTTGGTAAAGTGGTTAGTTTGACTGACTACGGTGCATTTATCGAAATAGAGAAAGGTGTTGAAGGTTTAATTCATATCAGCGAAATGTCCTGGACCCAACACGTCAAGCATCCATCACAAATTGTTTCTATGGGACAGGTCGTCGAAGCTATTGTTCTCAATATTGATAAAGAAGAGAAGAAACTCGCTCTTGGTATGAAACAATTAGAACCAGATCCTTGGGAAGACTTAATGAAGAAATATCCTATTGGTTCTAAGCACAAAGGTATTGTTCGCAATTTAACTAATTTCGGAGTGTTCGTCGAGCTCGAACCAGGAGTTGATGGTCTTGTACATATTAGCGATTTGTCCTGGACAAAGAAAATCCGTCACCCAGGTGAATTTGTTAAAAAAGGTGATGAATTAGAGGTTGTTGTTATCTCAGTAGATCCTGAACAACGTAGAATTGCTTTGGGTCATAAGCAAATCAATGACAATCCTTGGGATACATTTGAAGAAACTTATAAGATTGGTACAGAAACAGAAGCAAAAATTGAAAGAATTATAGAAAAAGGTGTTATCGTTGAATTGCCTGAAAGAGTTGATGGATTTGTTCCTGTTTCTCAGCTTTCATTTGCACCTGTTAAAAATATTAGCGAATACTTCAAAATCGGTGATGTATTGCCATTAAAGGTAGTTGAATTCGATAAAGAAGCAAAGAAAATAGTATTGTCAGTAGTTGAGTGCTTACGCGATAAACCCGTCGAAGTAATTGAAGCTTATAATAGTGCTCACCCAGTTCCAAATGCTGATAAGTACTCAAAAGGCGAAATGTCGCCAGATGAACTTCCAACATATAACCCCGAAGATATTCAAACTGATATATTTAATTATGAATATCCACCTGATTATTTGCCTAAACCAGTTGAAAACAAAGAAGAAAAAACTGAGGAAAATCAACAATCAATAGAAAGCACTGAAAACAACTAATAGATAACAATTAAAATATCAAAAACAAAGGCTGTCTAAAAGACAGCCTTTTGTTTTGTTTCAATTGTGTAATTAATGCAATTATAAACTCATAAGCTTTTGCTTTTCAGTTTGCATCTTGTCGTAATCTGCTAAAAACTTTTCCAGACCAATATTTGTAAGTGGATGTGCAATGGACTGCATTAGAACTTTGTAAGGAACAGTAGCAATGTCTGCACCTGCAAGAGCTGCATCAATTATATGCTGTGGATGCCGAATGGATGCAGCAATAATTAAGCTATCGTAACCCTGAACATCCCAAATTTCGCAAACTTCGTCTAATACTTGTTTGGAACTTGTAGCAATGTCATCAAGACGTCCCATAAAAACAGACACATAAGTAGCACCTGCATTTGCAGCTGCGATTGCTTGTGTTGTGCTAAAAACAAGCGTTACATTTGTTGGAACATTTCGTGCAGATAATTGACGAACTGCTGCTAAACCCGCAGGAATCATAGGAATTTTTATTGTAGCTTCGGGGAACCAGCTCAAAATTTCATCTGCTTCGCGAAGCATACCATTAGTATCTGTTGAAATCACTTCAACTGATAAATGTCCGCCGATAGTTTCGTAAATTTCCAGAATTCGTTTTTTAATATCAACCGATGGGTCTTCCAGCGCAAGCAGGGACGGATTGGTAGTTACACCACTAACAAAACCTAATTTAGCACATTCGCGAATATGCTCAATATTTGCAGTATCAACGTATAATTCCATTTTTCACCTTATATATTTTGAAAAATTACACTTTTCTTTCATTCACAAGACGTGCAAAATGCTCGAAACTTCTATCGTAAGTTCGTTCAGCACTATTTGGGAAAAAACAAGCTGGAAGCTGGCGTGCCCGCCTATGGTAAGCAATACACTCGCAACAAATTCCCTTTCTTGAACAAGGTTCATACGAGCAATTACACATTTGTAAGTTTCTTTCTTTTTTGCACTCCATAGACTATTCCATCTTTTTTATATGAACAATTTTTTTCTCATCTTCTTTAAACTTCGGATAACCGAAGAAATCAATGTCAATAACACTAAAACTTAGCGAAGGAAATTTTTTCTTTGCAACGCTTAATTCCTCAGAAATATCTCCTCCTTTGTAAAACACAAAAATAGCATTTTTTTTTGCAATTGGAATAGACCAAGTAAGCAAATCGCTAATTTTTGTTACCGCCCGAGCAAAAACAAAATCAAAGTGTTCCAAATATTTATCGTTTTGTGCCAGATTTTCAACTCTCATACAAATTGCTTCTATGTTGCGAAGTCCCGTGTGCTTTGCAAGCATATTTGTAATTTTGATTTTTTTAGCAATCGAATCAATAAGAAGCATAGATATGTTTCCCGTTGCAATCGCTATTGGTATTCCTGGCAAACCACCGCCAGTACCAATATCCAAGCAACGAGATTTAGGGGGAATTTCAAGATATTTTAATAGAGAGATACTATGCAGAATATGGTTTTCTAATACATTTTCTTCATCTTTTCTGCTTATGAGATTAACTTGTTTATTCCAATAAACTAATTCCTTTGCGAAACGTTCAATACGTTCTAATTGCTCTTTATCCAGAACAATTCCATTACCCGATGCGATTGTCCAAAATTCAGTTAAATCCATTTTAACAATTATTTATAATTATCAATTAAAAACTTTTCAATATTAAGCAGAGAATTTGGTTTATCCAAACCGAAATAATTCCCACCAAGGTAAGGTTTTATTTCTTTGTATGGGAATTTATGCAATTCAAGGTGAAGCATAGAACAATTATTACTCGCTGCTATCCTTTGAATGTTCAATGGGGAGAAAAAAGATAATTTATCAGAATTAATTACTTTTCCAACTAAACCGATAATTTCTCCACGCTTTATTTTTTGATTTTCGCTGACAAAAATTTTCTTCATTTCAGCATATTTAAAACATAATCGTTATGGAGTGATTTGATTAATACAAAATAAGTAATATCCCAATAATAGAGAATATTCTGGCTTGTAAAAATACCTGTTTTTAATACGTAGCCATCTTCACAAGATAGCACTGGGGTATTCTCTTCGCAATAGAAATCAATCCCACAATGAAAGCGGTCGCCACGGCTTTCCCAAAATGAGCCTTTCTCGGGAAATCGAGGAAGGCTCTTAAAATCAAAATTTTCGATGGGAAGAATAAACTCTTGCATTATTTTTTATATTGTTTTGCCAAATTTAGAAATTCTGTTGCTAATGGTAGAGATAATTTGCTATTGCTCATTCGCTCAGGATGCCACTGAACAGCAATAATTGGTGATTTATCTGTATCTTCGAGCCACTCGAACCCTTCGACAATTCCGTCTTGGGCAAGAGCATTAGGTACAAGTCCTAACGCTAAATATTCGACTGCCTGATGATGAGAGGAAGTTACACCGTCTCGAAGAACACCAGTAATCTTATACAATTTTGAGTTCGGAAGAATATCAACTTCGTGACAAATTTGAAATTTATCGTTGCATTGATGAGAAATGTTTGATGGGTAGTCCTGTGGAATATCGACAATTAAAGTTCCGCCAAGTGCGACATTCAGAATTTGCATACCACGACAAATTGCCAGAATAGGCATTTTCATTTGCAGTGCCTTGTCGATTAATTGAAATTCAAGCGTATCTCTTTCGGGGTTAATCTGGCAACGTGTAGTATCTGCTTCTTTTCCGTAGCGACCGGGGTGAACATCTGAACCACCGGACAAAACAAGACCTTGACAGGTTCCCAATAATCGGGCTGCTTCGTCTGGGGAATAATTAATCATATCAACAATTTCAATATCAATCCCTGTACTTTTCAGCCATTCACCGTAGAGCAAATAAGAATCCGAACCACTTGCTTTAGAAATAGCAATGCGCAGTGGTTCGGATAATACTGATTGAGATAATACAATTGTAGTCATTATAAAAAGCAATAGTTTCAGCATAAACACTACTATATTTCTAATGCGACAACACCTGGTAGCTGCTTTCCTTCTAAAAATTCGAGCGATGCTCCACCACCTGTCGAGACGTGAGAAACTTTTTTATCGAAGCCCATCTGGTTAATAGCAGCAGCAGAATCACCTCCACCAACAATTGTAACAGCTCCGCTTTCGGTTGCTTTTGCAAGAGCTTCGGCAATAGCAAATGTACCTTTTGCAAAATTTGGCATTTCAAACACACCCATAGGACCGTTCCAAACAACAGTTTTCGCTTGAGTAATAACATTTGCAAATTCTTCCTGCGATTTAGGTCCAATATCCATTCCAATATCGTGGTCGCCTATTTCATTTGCGGGAACAATTTTAATGTTTGCTTCGTTTTCAAACTTATCCGCAACAACAACATCAACGGGAAGCAACAACTTCACGTTATTTTCTTTTGCTTTGTTCAATAGACTGCTTGCCAGTTCAATTTTGTCTTCTTCTAATATTGATTTGCCAATGTTATAACCCATTGCTTTATAGAATGTAAATATCATTCCACCGCCAATGATAATTGTATCGCACTTATCCAAGAGATTATTAATAACATCGATTTTCCCGGAAATTTTTGCTCCGCCGATAACGGCTACAAATGGTTTGATTGGTGATTTTAAAGCTTTGTTCAAATAATCGAGCTCATTTTTCATCAGCAATCCTGCATATCTCTCATCAAAAATTTTAGCAACCGCTTCGGTAGAGGAATGAGCTCTATGGGCAGAACCAAAAGCATCATTTACATACGCATCACCCAAACGAGCTAATTTTTTAGCGAATTCGAGGTCATTTTTTTCTTCTTCGGGATAAAAGCGAACATTTTCGAGTAATACAATTTCGCCTGGAACAGCTGATTTCACTGTTTTTTCCGCTACTTCGCCAATGCAATCTTCTGCAAACAATACTTTATAACCATATTTTTCGATTAAATGTTCAGCAACAGGTTTAAGTGAATATTTCAGATTGCGTTCTCCTTTGGGACGCCCAAGGTGCGACATAATAACTGGAATACCCCCACCATCAATGATGTAGTCAATTGTGGGAAGTGTCATTTTTATTCGAGTGTCGTCTGATACTTTTCCGTCTTTGTCGTACGGAACATTAAAATCAACTCGCACCAATACATTTTTGCCCTCAAAATTGCCTTCAAGAATTGATTTTATCATCGCTAATTCCTTTTTGAAGTTGAACAGATTAAAGTAATAAAGATAAACAAAAAGGCAAAATATTGTATTTTATTTAAATAGAGCAATAGATGCGAACGAAACTGCTGATTTTGTTGGCGTCTCGTTCCAAATTGCATAATCAATTAATTTACCTTTTTTCGGATTGATTAATTGCATCAATGCATAGATTGAAGAAACACCACAAATCTTCCATTTGTCTTTGTCTGCAATTATTTTTTCAAAAAAAGTTATCTTGTTGCCGTCTTCAATCGAATGAATTAAAAGTTTATCTTCTATTTCTAATTGTTCAAGAACAGTTTCAGCATCAAATTCATCGCCAAATTTTCTTCCAACGTGAGCAAAATCTACACTTGCAATAAACATTACTCTTTTATTTGATTGCTCGACGACATCTTTTAGCGTTTTTAATATATTATTTATCTTTTCATTCTCGGGCAATTTACCGTTAAGAATAAACTCATACGGAGAACCAACAAGTATAGGCAAAATTTTGAAATTGTTTTTAAAATAATGCTTAAGCAATACAACTTGATATTCAACTGAATGCTCAAATTTATGAGAAAAATCGTCAATAGTAAGGTTCTGCCCAAGTTTTTCTTTCAATTGTTCAAAAATTTCTAAATCGCATTCAACAATTCCAAGTGGCGTCTGGTAAGGTTTCTCAGAGAACATAAAGGAATCGGAATACGAACGATGCGAAGTGCCTAAAATTACAAATAAATCATATTCATAATCTAATATTGAACTATATCCTTTTGCATAAACATCAGTAGATAAATGGCCAATTGAAAAATCAATATGAGGAAGTATTAATGCAGCGGGTTCACTGTCAAATTTTATATCTGGAAATTTTTTAAAATATTCGGAAGCGAAAGCGTTAAATTCTTCGGAGTTTTCGGGATACGAACTATTTGCAGTAAGCATAGGTCGAAATGGTTCTTTTGCATATTTTTCCTTGACTTCATTTAATTTCTTGAAATAATTAGGTGAAATCAAATATCCATTTTCATCTAAAAAACGTAAAGAATCTTCAATTAATTTGTAAATATCATCATTGTCTAATTCTTCTTTTAATTGCTGAAAAGTGAAAGCACCATTCAAAGAACGAAGCAAAATATAAAAATCCTTTGTTAGCAGCAAATTTTGGTTCGCAATACCAAATGGGTCCTGCAAAATAATATATTTTTCGTTATCAATGATTGTTTCGACTTCATTAATGTCGTATCTCAATGGAGAAATAAATTTATCATTCATAAAATTTCACAGAAGAAAGCTCAAACAAAATACTAAACAAAAGAATAACATAAGAATAGAATTTAAAGCAATAAGAAAATTAAGTTCTTTTCCTGATTTACGAGTAATATCAAGAATTAGTTTAACAGCAATTGGAATGCTAATGAAAACAAGTAAAAAAAGGAAATTATTGGTAATGTAACTTAGAAAAATTGGTGGTATGTAACTTAATATAACAAATAGCTTGAAAAGCATTATTGCATTTTTTCTGCCAATTTTAACAGCAAGAGTAATTTTACCAACATTTCTATCTGTCTCAATGTCGCGGATATTATTAATAGCTAATAGATTAACTGAATGAAATGCAGGAGGTAATGATGAAAGAAGTGAAATTAAATTTACCTCTCTTGTGAAAACATAGAAAGTGCCATTAACTGCCACCAATCCAAAAAAAATAAAAACAAAGATTTCACCAAGTCCCTTATATGCAAGCGGAAAAGGACCTCCTGTATAAGCAAAAGCAAAAAATAGTGAGAGAATTCCAACAATCAATATGTAAATATCAGAATATTCTACTATTTCAAGCCCTATTGTGAATGTAATAATCGTTAAAAAAATTGAAACAAGCGACATTTCATTAGGTGAAATAATGCCAGACGCCACCATTCTCTGGGGACCAACTCTTTCAGATGTATCTGCACCACGCTTATAATCGTATAATTCATTAAAATAATTCGATAGAATTTGTATGAAAATGGCACAAATCAAGATTAGAATAAATATTCTAATATCGATATAACTATATTTTGCAGCTGCTGCAGTACCAATTAGAACAGGGACAATACTTGCAGCAAGAGTTTTGGGTCTTGTTGCTACAATAAACGCTCGTATTTTCTCTAATGCGTTCATTATTACATCTTTTCAGGTGCCGCCACACCTAAAATACTCAATCCATTTGCAAGAACAAATCTTGTTGCTTCGCACAATGCATATCTTGCAGAAGCAATTTCTATCTGGGAGCCGATAATTCTACAATTGTGGTAAAAAATATGGAACTCTGAAGCAACTTCCTTCAAATATTCAGCTAAGATGTATGGTTCAAATTTGTTCGCTGCTTGAAGAATAATACTTGGGAATTTATAAATTTGCTTTATTAAATTTTGCTCATCGGGATTTGTCAATACTGATAAATCAGGATTATCAATAATCTGATGGTTTTCGTTTTTGATTTTGTCAATAATAGAACATATTCGAGCGTGAGCATATTGAAGATAGAATACAGGATTTTTCTCGCTTTGCTCTTTTGCAAGTGAGAGGTCGAATTCCAGATGAGTATTTATGCTTCTCATCAGCAAGAAAAACCGAACAACATCGGGACCGACTTCATCAATTAATTCATCAAGAGTGTAGCTTTTGCCAGTGCGTTTGCTCATTTTTACCTGTTCGCCGTTTTCAGTCAAAGTAACAAATTGATGAATAAGCACCTTTATCTTATCAGTATCGTATCCCATCGCTTTTAATGCAGCAAGGACATCAGGGTATGTAGCAATGTGGTCGGCGCCGAATAAATCAACAATTAAGTCAAAGTTTCGCTCAAATTTTTCACGATGATATGCAATATCAGGCAAACGATAAGTTGGCTCGCCCGAAGATTTAACGATTACTCTATCCTCTTGCAATCCCATTCGAGATAGTGCTAACCACAAAGCTCCATCTTTTTCGTAAGCTAAATTGTTACTTTTGAAATACTCGATTAATTCTTTGATTTTACCTTCTTTATACAAACTATCTTCATTGAAAAATACGTCTTGTTTGATGTTAAGTTTTTCAAGTGTGGCTTTAATTTTTTGGAAGCACCAATTTTCGCCAAATTTTCTGATTTGGGATAAATCCTGGAAATCTCCCTTTTTCAGCTTGTCGCCAAAGCTTTTGTATAAATCAGAGGCAATCTCTTTAACATAATCTCCATAATAGCCATCTTCGGGAAAAGGGAAATCTTTATCAACGAAGAGTTGCATATATCGCGCATAAATTGAATCAGCAAGCACTTTCATCTGATTTCCCGCATTGTTGAAGTAATACTCGCGAGTTACATCGTAGCCTGTCCATTCGAGTAAGTTTGCAACTGTATCCCCAACCACAGCGTTTCTTCCGTGCCCGATATGAAGAAGTCCCGTTGGATTAACGCTAACGTATTCAACATTTGCGGTTTTGCCACTGTAAATTGTGTTTTTTCCAAAATTCTCGCGTTGAATTAATATTTCCGAAAGCAATTCTGTCCAGTATTTTTCTGATAGCTTTATATTAATAAATCCAGCACCAGCAACACTAATGTTTGACACTTTTTCGGGATTATATTCCAAGTTGTTTATTATCTCATTTGCAATTGCCATAGGTGATTTTTTTAATTGTTTGGCAAGTTTCATTGCTATATTAGTTGAAAAATCACCGAAATCTTGATTCTTGGGTTCTTCAAAATATAATAGATCAGCACCTTCAGCACCAATTTTAACTAATGCATCGGAAAAAATATCATATAGATACTTCATTATTCAATTTCTCCATTCGATGAAAGAAACAAATCAAAGATTAAAGATTGATCAAGTTTTTTAAGTCTTCCAGCTTCTCCAAGAGTGTAGAAAATACCATCAGCCCATAATTTTTCAATTTGATAGTATTTGCGAGATTTGTCCAGCATTATATGAACAATCACATCAAAGAAATCTACAAGCACCCATTCTTTCACTTCAAGCCCTTCGCAGCGTGGTTTGTCTAAATCAACAAGATTGCAATATTTATATATCTCATCGATAATTGCACCAACCTGTGGCTGCGAATTACAGCTACAAATAACGAAGAAATCAGTTGGAGCAGTATCTATTTTTGTTAAGTCAATAACAATAGTATTTTCTGCAAGCTTATTTTCACAAATTTTTGCAATTGCTGTTGCAAGTTGTTTTGAAGTTTCAGGCTTTTTAAGTTTTGCCAATTTTATACCTAAGAAATTAAACAAATAACAAATATAGGAAAAAGTTAGTTAATATTAAAATCAGATAATTACAAATCTTAAAGGCAAATCAACAGATTTAGAAATACCTATACGTTTTGTTGCTAAAAACTCAGGTTTGTTGCCATCATCAAGCAAAAAAATATTACTTTCGTTGATTATTTTAAAATTATCTTGAATGGTAATCCCTAATGCCTGGGTTAGTTTCCCAGGACCATTGCACAAGATTGTCAAATTATCTGTTTTGCGATTGTGCTTCATTACATCAATACCAAAAAGAGGAATAATTGAGCGAATTAACACAGCAGCACCAATATTTTCGCTTTCAGTAACAATGTTCATACAGTAATGGACACCGTAGGAACGATAAACATAAACGGTGCCACCCGTTGCAAACATTGCAGCGTTTCTTTGCGTTTTCCCTCGATATGAATGGCTTGCCTCATCATTTTCATCAAGATATGCTTCTGTTTCTGATATTCTACCTCCAAGAATAGCATCATTATGCTTTACAATTAATAGCTTCCCCAACAAAAATTGAGCAACAAATTCAGTATTCATTAGGAATATTTCGCTTGGGATTAGCTTGTCAATTTCATTTAAGGATAAATTTTTATTAGCCATAGCCTTAATGTTAATTCAATAAAAATCAGTAAAAAACAAAATAAATATAAATAATATTTGTATTCTGTGTATTCAATTTTCTGAAAAGAAATATAATCATTTTTTTCCATTGAGCTTATTTTATTATAAGTATCGACCAATGTAATCTCATTTTCGGAATTAAAATAGAAGCCACCAGTTAATCGGGCAATCTCTTTTAATGATTTTTCATCTAAATGAATGTCCACCGAAATTAGCTCACCTGAACCATCAGCATATCTTGGCACAAAGGCTTTGCCCGTTGTTCCAATTCCGACAGTATAAATTTTGATATTCTTCTCTTTTGCAATTTCGGCGGCTTTGAGTGGAGCAATCAAGCCACTATTATTCATTCCGTCAGAGAGAAGAATAATGATTTTGTTTTGTGCTTTTGAGTTTTCAAAAGCGTTGATTGCTGTGGCAATTCCCATTCCTATAGCAGTTCCATCATGCAAAATTCCAGGTTTAACAGTTTGAATCTGTGAAATTAAGTAACTTGTATTAAATGTAAGTGGACACAACAAAAAGCTTTCAGCAGAATAGAGAACTACGCCTATTCTATCGTGTTTTCTCTGTTCTATGAATTTTGATGCTTTATCGAGTGCAACTGTCAATCTGTTAGGATGAAAATCTGTTGCAAGCATTGAGCCTGAAATATCAATAACCAGAACAATGTCATTTGGAATGATTTTTGTTTCAGTTTGCGTTTTTTTACTAAATGGTTCGGTTAATATCAAAATAATGAATGTAATTAACAAAATTCTTAATAAATGAAGTAGGAATACTTTAAAAATAAGCAGTTTATTTTTATTGAACGTTAATGTGCTTGGGAAAAGGCGAGCCCATTTCTTATTAGAATAATAAATATATATGAAATACAAAATCCAAGCAATTGGAATAAGGATAAGAAAATCGGGATATTTGAAATAAAAGTTCATCAATAATATTTATCAAGTATTTTAATTAAGTCTTTGATAATTAAGAATACTTCTTCTTTTGAAATGTAACCATTATTGTATAACACATATTCAATTTTATTCTTTATGTTAATAAAATCTGTCAAGTCATTATTTTCAAATAAATTACTCAATTTCTGTTTAATATTATTTGTGCTCATTTCGGATTGATTAATTCCAATTTGTTTAACAAGAAAATCAAGTAAAACACTATTAACCTTCATAATCAATTGAATTTCATTGTGATTATCGACATTTCTCGAAAGATTATTTAATTTTTTAACATAGTTTTCTTTGCTTTTATTTCTTCTGTGGTAAATTATCACTATCGCTAAGATTAACAATAAAATAACAGCAACAATAAACACGTATAAGAATTTATTATTACTATAATTTAAAGTATTTTTCTTTTTATTAATTTTATCATAATAATTATAATACGGGCGATTGGTATCAACTTCTGGATACAAGTATCGGATTTTTAAGGAACTTATAGTTTCGATTGAAATATTATTATTGTTAAGATTAGTTATGATTATTTTAGTTTCTGGAATAATGTATGTTCCTTCAACAAAAGAAGTAATAATGTATTTAAGACTTATTTTCATTTGCCCAGAATATATGTTAGTGTCAATTTGACTTTTCAACAAAATAATGTTTTCAGGAAATGAGATATATGGTATTTTAACCGAAAAGTTTTGAGGTATTTCAATGGTAATATTTATTTCGTTGGTAGTTCCTATTAATAGAGAAGTATCGGAAACAACCAAAGAGGCATATTCGCTATAAACCTTATTAAAAGAAACAAATAATAACAATATAAATAAAATACTTAGTCGAATTATCATAATCCTTTGAACGTTTTCAATTTAATTTTCTCCAATAAAGTAATCACTCTTTTGTAGGGTTTTAAGTTCAAATATTTACGTTTTGTAATGTTGGATGGATAATAATAATACTCTTCGACAATTTCATCTCTTTCAAATTTTGTCACTCTTTTCTCAAATACATTGTATAATTTATTTTGATTTAAATAACTTATGATTTTAGAATTAGATTTTAAATATATATAATTTTGTGGATTATTCTCCTTAAAATCAAACCAGGAATAATAGATAATTGTATCACTGTTGATAAATTTTCTCTTCGAATAATTGTAATAATTTTTTGAAACATAGTTTACTACACCATCATCTCCATAAGAAAAGACTATTGAATAATGCTCAAAATCAGGTTGAGAAAACGAACTATCTTTATATGGAATAAGCATTCGGACAAAATTTAGTCCATCTGTTTCAATTTTAAAATAGATTTGTTTATACAAAGTGTCTTGTTTGTATATTTGTTGGATTTGAGGGAAACCTCTGGCATCAAAAATTGTGCGTATGCTTTCTATGAGTTTGCCTACCTCTAATTTTTCATTGTTTCTATTTATTCGTTTTCGTTTACTTATTGATTTAATGGGTTCGTAATATTTTGAATATTCTGACAAAAATAGATACGGTGCATTGCTTCCCTTATAGCGAGCAATAGTATCAGGAAGAACAAGATACAAGAACCTTTCCGTTATTTTATTGCTATCGGAATTAATGAAATACGAATTATCAGAATATTTAATTATTTCGACAAATCTCAAATAATCATTCTCATCGTAATGATAATTCTCCACGTAAGTTATATTGCTATCAACGACTTTACTTTTGCTAATTAAGAAATAATTCTTCGGAGAATACTGATAATAATACCGTTCGACTAATGAATCATTTTTACAGACTTCTTCGTAATTTGGGGTTGCCCACTCGTTGAGAAAAATTTTTCTTTTTATAACACTATCAATCGATTTTATTTCAATTAAAAAAGGAAAGAAATCGTTTTCTTTTTGGTAATAATAGAATGCAGTGTCAGATTTATTTTCATTCAAATATTGCGTAACTTGCATTTTTATGCGAAACGAATACTTTGAAGGTCCCTTAGAAACAAAATAGAACAGTTGATTATTCTCTTCACAAGAAGATAAAATAAAAAATAGAAGAATAGAAAGATAAAATTTCATCATTACAAAAGCGTTTTATATCTCGTTAGAATTTGTTAGATTAAATTAATGAAAATTTGTTTGTTAATAAAAATAAAAAGAATGTAGTATGTCGTCAATTCCATCCTATTTAAATCAATTGTTAAACAAACATGTTGGGAATAAACTTTTCTGTATTTGGGTTGAGGCTAATAAAGTTTCTCTCAAAACTGGCACCCTTGAAACTGTCCTCTCGGACAAAATTATCTTGAAATTGGAGGGAGAAGCCTCAAAAACACAGCTTGATTTTTTTGAGAAAGACAGATTAATAATGCTAAATATTTACAATCAAAATGGGATTGATTTGATTAAAGCCAAAAAGCCGTTCAGTTTAGATGACAAGTTGAATGTTAGAGAAATTAAAAAGCAAATATTACATAATGTAAAGGCCTCTCTTGGCAAAGAGGTTGCAGTCGTTTATAAGCTTGGTGATAAAATAGCACTTAATCGAGGGATATTTGCAAATATGGGTATTTCGGGTGTTGTTATCAAACCTGCACCTTTCTACAATACCGAAGAAAACATATTCTACAGAAATGTTTTGCACATATATAACAGTGAATTTATTGATTTGCTCGAAATTAAAATTGCACAAGGGAAATAAATGGTTTGGTTTGGAAAATCTAAATCCTTTAATGAAGTTGCAGAACTAATCGAAATGCCCGATGGGCTCTGGGCAAAATGTCCTACTTGCAACGAAACAATTTTTAAGAAAGAGCTTGAACTTAACTTATTTACGTGTTTTAAATGCAATCATCATTTTAAAATTGGCGTAAATGAATATATAAGCTTAATTTTTGATGAAAACACATACAAAGAGTTCAATATAAATTTAAAAGCTGTCGATGCAATTAACTTTATCGATAACAAACCCTATTTAGAGAAAATCAAAGAAGCAAAGAATAAGACGGGATATGATAATTCAATTATTTGTGGAAGTGGGGACATTTTTTCACACAAAGCTGTTTTTGGAATCATCAACTCCTCCTTTTTAGATGGCTCTTTGGGAAGTATAGAAACTGAAAAGATTTTTCGTTCTGTTAGGTTTTCGATTGAAAACAAAATTCCTTTTGTGTTGTTACTAAGTTCAAGTGAGAACAGAATTCAGGAAAGTGCAGTTTCACTAATGCAAATTGGGAAACTGTCCACTATTTTTTCTGAGTTAAAAAGTGAGAGAGTTTTGTTTGTTACTATACTCACTGAGCCAACTGTTGGCGAAACAGCATTTTCATTAGCATTACAGGGCGACATCATAATTGCTGAACCTGGTGCAACTCTTGGAATATCAGGTAAGAGCGTTTTGGAACAGAAAACAAGAAAAAGGATATCTGACAAATTCCCAAAATCGGAATTTTACTATAACAATGGACAAATTGATTTGGTAGTTGATAGAAAACAACTTAAAGCCACTATTTCTAATATTATTGATTGGTATAATAGATAAATTTCAAATATGGATTTCTTTGTAGAATTAGAAAAGTTTTTCGGTAGTGAACTTTTTGGACTGGTGATAATGCCAGTTTTTATTGTATTAGCAAGAGTTACAGACGTAAGTTTAGGAACACTGCGAATTATTCTGATTGCTAAAGGTTACAGGAAAATAGCTCCATTGCTCGGTTTTTTTGAATCATTTGTCTGGATACTTGCTGTTAGCCAGATAATGAAAAACCTTGATAACTTATATTATTTTGTAATGTATGCGACAGGGTTTGCTCTCGGAACATATTTTGGAATGTTCATCGAAAGCAAACTTTCATTAGGTGAAGTAATAGTAAGAGTAATAACTAAATATGATGCGTCTGAATTAGTTTCTCGGCTAATTAGCGACAATTATAATTTAACCACAATAGATGCTGACGGTCAATTTGGCAAAGTTAAAATTATCTTTATGGTACTAAAACGTGAATATCTCAACGAAGCTATTCAGATAATTAAACAATACAATCCGAATGCTTTTTATACAGTTGAAGATGTCAAATTTGTTCGTGAAGGTTCGCTTCCTGGAATGAATAACTATCCTTTTAGAGGTAAAAAAGATAAAATTAATCGTGCGTTTTCAATAAAAAAGTAGACATTATGAAAATCTTTCTGATTGGTCCAATTAAATCATCATTCGTTCAAAATGATATAAAGATATTGAGTAAAGAAAACGAATTATTCCTTGAAAATTCTGCAATTGGTAGAGGAATGAAAGGCATCTGGAACTTATTCTTATTAACACTGCGGTCAATTTTCAAAACAATAAAAAGTGATGCTATTTTTTGTTGGTTTGCAGATTATACTACATTAATTCCATCTCTAATTGCGAAAGTATTTTGGAAAAAAGTCTATGTAGTAGCCGGCGGATTTGATGTTACAAATCTGCCTGAAATAAATTGCGGTGCAAGGTTGCGTCCATTTAGATGGTTTTGCGTAAAAAATACTTTCCTATTAGCCAATAAGATTTTCCCCGTTTCTAATTATGCTAAAAAACAGCTTTTATCTTTGACAAATGTCAACGAGAATAAAACAAAAATGATATATAACTGCATAGATACATCATCATTTAGTATTGAAGCAATCAATACCAATAGAGAATTTGTCCTAACTGTTTCACAGGGTGATAATTGGACAGAATACATTCGAAAAGGGACGCAATTGTTCATCGAAATAGCGAAAGAACTGCAAGATACGAAATTTGTAATTGCTGGTCTTCGTGACGAAGCGCTAAATTTAGCAATAAAAGATGCTGGAAAAGCAACAAATATTGAAATAATTCCCGGTCCGCTTGACCTTTATGAACAAATTGTTCCTCTTTACAGAAAAAGTTATGCATATTGTCAGTTTTCTATTGAAGAGACTTTTGGAGTTGCAGTGCTGGAAGCAATGATTTGTGGAAGTCTTCCAATTGTTTCTGTTGGTGGTGCTTTGCCTGAAATTGTATCAGGTAGCGATGCAATAGTTGCTCGAACAAAAGAAGAAATATACAATGCAATCGCGAAAGCAAAGGAACTTTCGGACTTTGAAAGAGAAAAACTTAAAGATTTCGCATTTCGCTATGACATTAGTAAACGGGAAAAATTATTATTAAATGAAATCAAGGAATAAAAATGAAAAATTGGCTCATATCCACAGAAAAAAAACAAACTGAATATTATGATGGTATCGAAATTCACGCTGATATCGGCTTGCACGAGCAAGCATTTGATTTTTTTTCAAAGTATGTAGAAAAAGGGACTAAAGTGCTTGATATTGGTGCTGGCGCAGGTGCTTTTTCGAAAAGACTTCATAACAACGGATATAAGGTTGAAGCTATCGATGTGGAAACATTCGAATGGATACCCAAAGAAATACCTTTTCTAAAATTAGATTTGAATAAAGGTCTAAAAAATTCGGTTAACTGTAAATATGATGCACTGTGTTGTCTTGAAGTAATTGAACATCTTGAAAATCCCTGGGGATTTCTCCGAGAAATTAATAGTATAACAAATATTGGTGGCAAATTACTTTTAACTACCCCCAATATTACTTCTTTCTGGTCGAGAATGTATTTTTTGCGATTAGGTCATTTTCACGGTTTTATGCCGTATGATTTAAGTTACGGACATATTAACCCACTTTCTGGATATGAGATTGAACTTATTGCTAAAAATACGGGATGGAAAGTTCTTGAAATTCGCCCAGGTGGCTATTTGCCAATTTTTGATTTTTCTGAATTTAAGCCAAAGCTTCTTGTTTCAAATTTATTCAGATGGCTTGCATATATAATATCGAAAGGTTACAAAAAAGGTTGGGTGTTGATGTTTATGCTTGAAAAAGTTGATGAAAGCGAAAATGTATATAAACCAGGTGTTTATCATTATTAATTAATTTTTCATTACTTAAAATTAATTTTATAATTTTTGAGCGTTTTTGTAAATTAACTGAAAAAATACTTCACTTTAAAATGACATATTCACATTTAAACATCGCTCAGATATTAAATTCAGATAATATTGCTGATTTTCTGGAATTTCTTCCTTATGGAATTTTAATTTACAAGTTCGATAAACCAGATATTTTGGGACTAATTTATAGTAATAAACTTGCAAGCGAAATTCTTCAAATTGATTGTGAAAAATTAATCGGTAAAGATTTCAGCGATATTTGGAAATATTCAGAAGTTGCTGATTTAAAAGAAAAATTTTTAAGCGTTTTTAAGACCGAAAGTATAAGAGAACTTGACGATGTCAATTTTTTGATAAATGGATTTACGGGGATACTCAAAATTAAACTGTTTAAATTCGAAAACGACAAACTTTGTGTGGTTTTCGAAGATCTTCACATACAGAAACAAACCAAAGAAAAATTAGAAAAACTTAATGAAAAATTTGAACAATTAATAGAAAACTCATACGATGCAATATACGTAATGGAAGGAAGACGATATAGTTATGTAAATCCTCAGTTTGTCAATCTTTTGGGATATACAATTGAAGAAGTAACTTCACCCGATTTCGATTTCAGCGTACTACTAACAGAAAAAAGCAAGGAAATTGTTGAGCAACGATACAAGGCACGATTACGAGGAGAATACGTTCCAAACAAGTATCAAACACAATTATTATCTAAATTTGGCGAAGTAAAAGAAGTGGAGATTTCCACCGTATCACTTTCGTCGGGTGGTGAAGTTGCTGTAATGGGTATTATACACGATATTACTGATAGAGTTCGCTTAGAGACCGAGCTAACTAACTCTGTGGAAACATATTTAGGAATCATTAATTGTTTAAATGAAGCAGTTTATATATTAAATCGAGAACATCAATTTATCTTTGTAAATAAAGCTGCTGAAAGTTTTTATGATTATTCTTTTGAGGATTTTATTGGGAAAACGCCTGAATTCTTATCTGCTGAAGGAAAAAATGATTTAGAAGGTGTGAAAAATTTAATCAATTTTGCTTTTGAAGGACAAAGTCAGCAATTTGAATTTTGGGGAAAACGCGCTGATGGTAGAATATTTCCCAAAAGCGTTGTTCTATCGAAAGGATTGTACTTTGGTGAAGAAGTCGTAGTTGCTACTGCTCGCGACATTACTGTCAATAAAATCTTAGAAGAAGAATTAGTAAAAGCAAAAGAAAAAGCTGAAGAAAGCAACAAATTGAAAACTGCATTTATTTCCAATTTAACCCACGAAATTCGAACACCTTTAAATGGCATATTGGGATTTGCAAGTTTGCTGTCTGAACCAAATTTATCAGAAAAAGAAAAATTAGAATATATATCTCTTTTAAACAAAAGTTCAGAACGACTTTTACACACTGTAAATGATATTATTGAACTGTCCCAAATAGAGACAGGACAAATCGAAATGAATTTTTCATCGTTTAGCTTAGGTAATTTGATAATTACAATTTATGAAGCATATATTATTAAATTCAAGGAAAAGAAAATTGAACTCAAATATTACATTGATAATGAGTTAGAAAGTGCGATTTTTCACTCTGATGAAAGAAAATTATATGCAATTTTTGACAAACTTATAAACAATGCACTGAAATTCACTAATAAAGGATATGTTGAGTTTGGATGCTGGAAAAAAGGAAACTCTGTCGAATTTTATGTTGAGGACACGGGAATAGGAATTTCAGAAGAGCATCAAGACAAAATATTCGAAGCGTTCGTTCAGGAAGACCCTACATTTACGAGAAGTTATGAAGGTGCGGGAGTAGGACTTTCTATTGCTAAAGGATTTGTCGAAGCTCTTGGAGGAAAAATCTATCTGAATTCAGTAAAAGGGAAAGGTAGTAGATTTTATTTCGTTATTCCCTTCGAAAAGTTGGAGTTAATTGACAAGAATATTGATGATGTCAATTTAGAAACATCAAATGAGGACGTATCGAAAAGAAAAGTTTTAATTGCAGACGATGATTTAACAAATATTACTCTATTAGAAAAAGTATTATTAAACAACTTTCACGATATCGAAATTGTTAAAGCTGTGAGTGGAGATGAATTTTTAGAAAAAACAAAAACCACAAATAATTTAGCTTTAATACTATTGGATATTAAATTGCCGAAAATTGACGGAATAAAAGCAGCCAAAATACTTAAAGAAAGTGGTTATAACATACCCATTATTTTCATTACTGCTTCTACTTCATTAGAGGATAAAAAGAAAGCATCGGAAGTAGGTTATTATGATTATATCTTAAAGCCTATTGACGTAACCGATATTTTAGAAAAAATTAGAAGGTTTTTATAAAAATTTATTCATAATTTACACGTTAATAAATCTCAATTACGATATTAGTTTGTTAAAAAATAATAAATACTAAAATGGCAAAAGAAGAAATTCAAAAAATAAGTGATGAGAAACAAAAAGCTGTAAAATTAGCAATCGAGCAAATCGAAAAGAATTATGGAAAAGGCTCAATAATGAGATTGAGCGATAGAAATGTAGTTCAGGTGGAAGCAATTCCGACGGGGTGTTTATCACTCGATGCTGCGATTGGAATTGGTGGAGTGCCAAGAGGAAGAATTACGGAAATTTTTGGTCCTGAATCGTCTGGTAAAACAACTATATGCTTGCATATAATTGCTGAGGCACAAAAGAGAGGTGGAATTGCAGCGTTTGTCGATACAGAACACGCACTTGATGTGAAATATGCCGAACGTCTTGGTGTTGATTTAAACAACTTGTTGCTTGCACAGCCAGAATTCGGTGAGCAAGCTCTGGAAATAGTCGAAACCCTTGTAAGAAGCAATGCAATTGACGTTATAGTAATCGATTCTGTCGCTGCTCTTACTCCACGTGCAGAAATTGAAGGCGAAATGGGCGACGCTCAGATGGGCTCGCAAGCAAGGCTTATGTCGCAAGCGATGCGAAAATTAAATGCTGCAATTGGTAAAACCAAAACTACTGTAATTTTTACAAATCAGCTTCGCAGCAAGCTCGGCGTTGTCTATGGCAATCCAGAGACAACAACGGGTGGCAATGCGTTGAAATTCTATGCTTCTGTCAGAATAGATATTCGCCGAAAAGAAGTTATTAAAGACGGTCAAGAAGCAATTGGCAGCAGAACAAAAGTGAAAATAGTAAAAAATAAAGTTGCACCACCATTCAAAGAAGTAGAATTTGATATTCTCTACAATGAAGGCATTTCTAAGATTGGAGATTTGATGGATGTTGCAATCGAACACGGAATTATTACAAAGAGCGGTTCCTGGTTCACTTACAAAGATGAACGTGTTCAAGGGCGAGATGGACTGAAAAAAATCCTTTCAGAAAAACCAGAATTGATGAGCGAATTAGAAGAAAAAGTAAGAAGTGTATTGAATAATAACCCAGCTTTTTCAAAAACTTCTACAAAAACTGAAATAGAATTGTAAGATGAAATTTGAAGACTTAGAAGAAATAACACAGGAGAGCATTGTCGTTGAATCTTTGCTAAATTCTCCTGCAAAATTAAAACTTCTCACAGGAAATATTGGATTAGATAAATTAATTAAAAACAAAGATTTGCATCGTCCGCAGCTTGCACTGGCGGGCTTTGTTGAACTTTTCAATCATAATCAAATCCAGATTATTGGCAACACTGAGTATTTCTATTTAAAAAGTTTAACAAAGCAACAAAGAATCAACTCAATAAAAAATCTTGCTCAATTTGATATACCTTGTGTTATCGTTACCAATGGACGTGAACCTTTTCCAGAATTTTTACAGATTGCGAAAGAACATAATATCCCTGTTTTTTCGACTGATTATAATACGACGAAAGCTTTTAATCTATTATCAGAATATTTAGATGATCAATTTGCTCCACACGTTGTTGTTCACGGATCATTTGTTGATGTTTACGGTGTCGGAGTTCTTTTTGTCGGTAAAAGCGGTATTGGGAAAAGTGAAATTGCTCTCGATTTAGTTGAGCGTGGTCATAGACTTGTTGCAGACGATATAGTTATGTTGACAAAGAAACGCGAAACAATAATAATGGGAACAGGGACAAGTTTAGTTCAACATTTTATGGAAATTCGTGGATTGGGAATAATAGACGTCCGGCAAATGTTTGGTATACGTGCAATTCGCTTTCAGAAACGGCTCGAAATAATCGTAGAATTGGAAGAATGGTCGCAAAACCAGGAATATACAAGAACGGGGTTAGACGAAACTTATGCAAACATTATGGGCGTTGAAATTTCTATGGTAAAATTGCCGATTATTCCTGGCAAGAATATTACTGTAATTGCAGAAGTGATAGCAATAAACTACTTGTTGCGAACTTATGGATACAATGCTGCAAAAGTATTTACAGATAATTTGAAAGATGCAATAAAAAAACGTTCTGCTGGACCCCAAAGGAATTTTCAAGATAAAAGACTTATAAATTACTTCCAGGGCGATAATGAATAATTGAAAGTTATATATCGAGGTGTATTGTTTATGAAAAAATTACTTTTGTTATTCTTCTTATTTTTAATTGGATTACACATCAATTTAAATGCTGATGCTCCTGTAAAATTAGTTGCAAAACCATCAAAATTAGAAGTCAAAAAAGGCGAAAAATTTGATGTTCAGCTGACGATGACTTTCAATGGGCACTGGTATTCATACTCACTCGTTGAAGTAATTGGTCCCGATGGATTAGGACCAATGCCAACTGTTATTAGTGCTGAACCAAATAGTTTAGTTGAAATTTCTGGGAAAGTAAGGGAGCCAAAGCCAAAGAAGAAGTTCGATAAAGCATTCGAAATAGAGGTTTTATATCATAAAGGAACTGTAAACTTTATTGTTCCTCTGGTAGCCAAAAAAGACTTGAATTTTGCGACAGATAAAGTAAAAATAATCGCGAATATGCAACTTTGCGAAGAAGAAAGATGTTTGCCACCCGAAGATTATTTTGCTTTTGTCTTAAATGAAACATATACAACCAAAGACAAGGATACTATTGAAAACGAAGTAGATACTGATTTAAACGAACCAGATGATAACATAACAGAAGCTACATTAAAGCAAATTACAGAATATGTACCAGTGCAATCACAACCAAAATCAGAATTAGAAGAAAAGAAAGAGCAAGGAATATTGTCATTCTTATGGTTTTCGATGACAGCGGGAGCATTGGCATTATTAACTCCTTGCGTTTTCCCGATGGTGCCTATTACAGTTTCGTTTTTCACAAGAAGAGCTGAAAAAAACAAGGGGAAAGGGCTAAGAGACGCATTGGTTTACGCATTTGGCATTATATTCACTTTTACAGGTCTTGGATTTTTGTTCTCAATATTATTTGGTGCAAGTGGAATACAGGATTTCACATCGAGTCCGTGGGTAAATTTTGTAATAGCAATAATATTTATTGTTTTTGCGTATAGTTTGTTTGGGGCTTTCGAGCTACAAATCCCAACTTCTATAACGAATAAACTTAATCAAAAGAGTATGCAAGGAGAAGGAATTTTTAGCGTAATCTTAATGGGACTTACATTCTCGTTAGCTTCTTTTTCTTGCACAGGTCCACTGGTCGCAGCAGCACTGGTAAGTGCGGCATCGGGCGAATGGTTCTACCCAATTATCAGTATGCTTGGATTTTCAACAGTTCTTGCTGCACCGTTCTTTCTGCTCGCGTTATTCCCGACTGCAATTTCGTCACTGCCGCGTGCGGGCGGATGGATGAATAATATCAAAGTTGTGCTTGGATTTCTTGTTATTGCCGCAACTCTTAAATTTTTGAACAATGCTTTTGCTGATTGGGGAATTGGACTAAGTCGCGAGGTATTTTTAGCGATTTGGGTTGCTTGCCTTGCGCTTGCTACTCTTTACATACTTGGTGTTTTTAAAATGTCGCACGATGCCCCGGTTGATTCAGTTAGCCCAACTCGTTTAACTTTTGCAATACTATTTGCAAGCATTACTTTGTATATTTCAACAGGGTTTTTCAGCCCATCAATGGGTTTTTTAGAAGCATTTTTGCCTGCACCTGAAAATATCTCTACCGTTACTGGTACTGCCCAAACAGAACAAAAATGGTTTGACAACATCGAGGAAGCAAAGATTGAAGCAAAAAACTCAAATAAACTATTATTGCTCGACTTCACGGGAAAACACTGCCCAAATTGCAGGCTTATGGAAAGAAACATCTTTGCATTACCCGAAGTTTCTGCAAGATTAAGTGAGCTTGTTAAAGTAAAATTAATAACAGATTTACGTGAAGAACCATACATTTCAAATAAAAAGTACCAAATGGAGAATTTCAATACTGTGGCAATTCCATTTTATGTATTGATGGATGCCGATGGTAAAGTAATCAATCAAATTGGTTACACTCCCAATAAAGATGAATTTCTGAAATTTTTAAACTCAAAATAAAATGTCCATTTCAAACAAAAGAGAAAGGCTGGGTTGGTACTTCTATGATTGGGCTAACTCAGCCTTTCCTACAACCGTTATTACGGTATTTTTAGGACCATATATAACATCGATTGCAAACAATGTTGCAGTAAATGGACAAATAAATGTTTATGGAATATCAATAGCAAGCGGTTCATACTATCCATATTTAGTCTCAATTTCAGTTTTTCTTCAAGTTTTTTTCCTGCCAATAATCGGAAGTATTGCGGACAAGACAAGAGCCAAGAAATTAATAATAGGCATCACTGCATATATTGGTGCATTGGCAACATTGAGCTTATTCTTTTTGGATGGGAATAAATATATTTTTGGTGGATGGATGTTTGTTATTGCCAATATTGCTTTTGGTGCATCCATTGTAGTTTACAATTCTATTTTGAATGATATTTCGACTATCGACGAACGAGATGAAGTATCGTCAAAGGGTTGGGCGTTTGGATATATTGGTGGTGGGTTGCTACTTCTAATTAACCTTGTTTTTTTCAGTAATGCAGAAAATTTTGGGATAAGCACATCAGATGCAGTTCGTATTTGTCTTGCATCGGCAGGAGCCTGGTGGGCAGTCTTTACTCTATTCCCTTTGCTGTGGATAAGAAATTACAAAAATCAACTGAGCAGCAAGGACAAAAGACCAATAAAAATAATAAAAGGTGGTTTCGAGCAGTTTATCAATACATTCAAAAATGCGAAAAAATATCCAAGGACGCTATATTTTTTGATTGCGTATTTGATGTATAATGATGGAGTGCAAGCAGTAATTGCACTTGCAGCACAATTTGGACAGGAGGAACTTGGTCTGGAAATGTCTTTCTTGACGTTTGTAATATTGATTGTTCAGTTTGTTGCTTTTGGTGGTGCGTTATTTTTCGGCAAACTTGCAAATTATCTGGGAACGAAGAAAGCTCTAGCTATCAGTATTATTATTTGGATTTGTGCAATTATCTTTGCATTTGGATTTTTATATGGAAAAACTGAATTTTTAATCCTTGGATTGACAATAGGATTAGTAATGGGCGGCACACAAGCTTTGAGCCGCTCGCTTTTTTCTAAAATCATTCCAAAAAATCAAGAAGCAGAATATTTCAGTTTCTATGAAATTAGTGAACGTGGGACAAGCTGGCTTGCACCATTGCTTTTTGGCTTGGTGTATCAATTTACTGCATCATATAGACTGGCAATATTATCGTTACTTGTATTTTTTGTAATAGGATTATATATGCTTTTACGAGTTAAATTAGAAAAAACAATAATCGATGCACAATCTTAATAATTAATCTTATCTTAAAATATCTTCCAGAGCAACTCGCGCATCCGTTTGTTCGTCTCTGTATTTTACAATAATTGGTGTATAAATACCAAGCCCATAGTTTTCAGCAAAATAACCTTTAACTTTTCTACAACCAGCAACAACGACAGCAGAGCGCGGAACTTCCAGAGGTTTTTCGCTCGAACCTTTGATAATTCGATTATGGACAATGTCGTATATAGGTGTAGAGGCTGTTAAAATAACCCCAGACGCAATAATAGCATTTTGACGAACAAGCACGCCTTCGTAAATACCACAATTTCCACCAATCAACACATTGTCTTCAATTATCACGGGACGAGCTCCAATTGGTTCGAGAACGCCACCAATTTGAGCAGCAGCACTAATATGAACATTTTTCCCAATCTGAGCGCAGGTGCCAACAAGTGCGTGGGAATCTACCATACTGCCAGAATCGACATAAGCACCAATGTTAATATACATAGGTGGCATACAAATAACACCATTCGCAATGAATGCACCAGTTCTAATAGAAGAACCACCAGGTACTAATCTAATTTTGTCTTGTAGCGAAATTTGTTTTAATGGCAAAGTATGCTTGTCGAAAAAACGGAAATCATCCGAAATAGACATATCAATTAATCTTCCATATCGAAAAAGTATCAATATACCTTCTTTCACCCAGGTATTAATTACCCATTCTTCATCAATTTTTTCAGCTGCACGAATTTTTCCTTCATTCAGAAAGGAAATAAATTCATCAGCAAACTGTTGAAGTTCTAAATGCGAACAATGCTCATAATTCTGTTTAATATGAGCAATTTTCTCTTGAATTGTATCCATAAATTACTCTATTTTACTGTTGAGATTGCTTCTTCAATATTGTTAAAGATACGAAGGACTTTGTGTAAATGAGTAACTTCAAGTAAATACTTAACTTTTTCAGGCACATTTACCAAAACAAAAGAGATATCGGAATTGCGTAATGTGCTCATTGTTCCAACAAGCATACCTAAACCCGTGCTATTTATGACCTCGACTTCACATAAATCAGCGATAATTGCACTAACATTTTGTTCTTTACACTTCTGAATTGCAAGGTTAAATTCTAACGCATCATTTCCGCCAAGAACCTGCTTTTTCAATAGAATTTTTGCAATTTTGGCTTCATCAGATAAGAATTCTATGTTATATGAATTATCCTGGTTCATTACACAATCCTGTTCAAGTTAATTACTCAATAATACAAAAAAAAATGTTGCATTCAAAATACAATTTGTGCAATTATCATTTTATCTGATAAATCGCAAAAAATTATTAATTTGCAAAGTTATATTGTGCAAATTTGAGGTTAATAATGGCAGAACAATTAAACGAACAAGATTTAAGACGTTATGAAGAACTGGAACTGCTTGAAAAAGCAGGAATTGAGGTTTATCCGTATAGTTTTAATAAAACACACTCTGCTAAATTTATTTTAGAGAACTTTAATGATGAGAAACCAGAAGAATTGTCCAATGTGGGGGTTGCGGGTCGTATTTCTGCAATCAGGCGAATGGGAAAAGCAAGTTTTTTCCACATTGCAGATGAAACCGGGAAAATTCAAATATACACAAAAAAAGATGATTTACCAGATTTTTATGAAAACACAAAATTACTTGATATTGGCGATATTATTGGTGTTGAAGGCTTTGCATTCAGAACTAAAACTGGTGAAATCACCATTCACGCCAAAAAAGTATCTCTTCTTGCAAAATGTATTAGAACATTACCTGTTGTCAAAGAAGAAATAGATGAACACGGCAATAGAATTGTATATGATGCTTTTGCGGATAAAGAATTGCGTTACCGTCGTAGATATGTTGATTTAATTGTAAATCCTGATATAAAAAAGACATTTATCAAGCGTTCGAAAATTATATCATACATACGAAAGTTTTTTGATGAAAAAGGTTGGTTGGAAGTTGATACACCAATTTTGCAAACTATATATGGTGGAGCAACAGCACGCCCATTCATTACACATCTAAATGCTTTGGATATCACATTATATTTAAGAATTGCTGTCGAATTATATTTGAAACGTCTTATTGTAGGCGGTTTTGAGGGAGTTTATGAAATTGGTAGAAACTTCCGAAACGAAGGAATGGACCGCACCCATAACCCCGAATTTACAATGTTAGAACTTTACGTTGCTTACAAAGACTACAACTGGATGATGGATTTAACCGAAGAACTTATCTCAAAAACAGCACTTGAAGTAAATGGTTCCTATGAAGTAGAATTCGGCGGTAAATTAATTAGTTTGAAGCCACCGTTCCGAAGAGCAAAGATGTTCGATTTGTTCAAACAATATACAGGATACGACCTTAAAGGAAAATCACGTAACGAACTATTCGAAATAGCAAAGCAATTGAATGTTGATGTCGATGATGATGCCTCATCAATGAAAATACTTGATGAAATATTTGGGGCAAAAGTAGAAGAACACCTTGTGCAACCAACTTTTGTGATAGATTATCCTCTTGAAATGTCTCCACTTGCTAAAAAACATAGAAGCGAAGAAGGTCTTGTCGAACGCTTTGAATTATTTGTAAATGGGAATGAGCTTGCGAATGCTTTCAGCGAGCTTAACGACCCAAGAGACCAAAGGCAGCGACTTGAAGAACAAGCAAGGATAAGAGCCGCAGGGGACGAAGAAGCAATGGTTGTCGACGAGGACTTTTTATATTCACTCGAAGTTGGTATGCCACCGACAGCTGGCTTAGGCATCGGTATTGATAGGCTTGTGATGCTTCTAACGGGTGAAAGTTCAATTCGTGATGTTATACTTTTCCCAATGATGAGACCAGAAAAAAACAAATAAAATGGATGAATATTACTCAATAAAAGGAACTACAAAAAGCTCGATTGTTATTCATATCGGGCTTTTTGTAGCAACATTTATTACTTGTTCGATTGCTGGTACTCAATGGGCTAATGTTGGTTTCACAGAAGTTCTAAATTGGCATTATGGATTTACTTATGCAGTGCTGATATTAACTTTTCTATCAGCCCACGAATTTGGACATTATTTCGCAGCAAAATACTATGGAGTTGATGCAACTCTACCATATTATATCCCATTTCCGATACCAATTGCTATAAATTTCGGCACTCTTGGCGCAGTTATCAAAACGCGTTCTCCTATACCAAATAGTAAAGCACTTTTTGATATTGGAGCAGCAGGTCCAATTGCAGGTTTTATTGTGTCGCTAATTTTTCTAATTTATGGATTTATAACGCTGCCACCCATTGATTATCTATATTCCATTCATCCCGAATATATTACTCTATATGGCGGAGAGATACCTGATAAAAGTTTATTTTTTGGAGACACAATTCTTTTCTGGTTGCTTGCAAAACTCTTTGCAAATCCTAATGGCTTTCTGCCACCAATGAATGAAATATATCATTATCCCTTTTTAAATGTAGGTTGGTTCGGATTATTTGTTACTACTCTGAATTTGCTGCCAATAGGTCAGCTCGATGGAGGACACATTACTTATGCAATGTTCGGAAGAGCAAAACACGCAAAAATTGCTCGAATATGCTGGGGAATACTGATAATTTTAGGTGTGTTCTCACTACTTGGTGTTTTGTATGAAGCATTGAAAATTGATAATCCAAACAAGATATTAATATGGCTTCAAGAGATATTACTGCCGCTGCTCTCTTTTATTGACAACAATTTCCCGTTTATTTTTAAATCGTGGTTTGGTTGGCTTGTTTGGGCATTGGTAACAAAGTTTTTCGTTAAATTAGACCATCCACCAGTTCTTAACGAAGGCGATATTGGAACAGTTCGTAAAACGATTGGCTGGATTACTATCATTATATTATTTCTTTCATTTTCTTATAATGGGATTTATTTTGTAGAATGATAAATATTTTAGAGAACATATCATTAAAACGATATAACACTTTTGGAATAGAAGCAAAAGCAAGATATTTCGTTAAAGTTCAAAGTATTGATGATATATTTGCTTTGCTACAAACAAAACATTTTCAGGAAAATCGCTGGATAGTTCTTGGAGGAGGGTCAAATTTATTATTTAGACGTGACTTTCCAGGACTAATAATTTTAGTCGACATCAAAGGTGTTCACTACGAGGGTTCAACTCAATCAAATACAATTTTAAAAGTTGGAGCCGGTGAAAATTGGAACGATTTTGTCGAACTTTGTGTAAAAAATCGATTGTATGGAATTGAAAATTTAGTATATATTCCCGGCAAAGTAGGAGCAGCACCTGTGCAAAATATTGGTGCTTACGGCGTAGAACAGAAAGATTTTTGCCACAAAGTTGAATTTGTCGATACAATAACGGGTAAAATTGAAGTTTTGCACAAGGACGAATGTAATTTTGACTATCGAAATTCAATTTTCAAAAGCAATCTTGCAGGAAAAACCATTATTACAAATGTGTATTACGAGCTTTCGCGAGAATGGAAGCCAAATATTAATTATAAAGACATCAAGCAAGAACTGGATAAATTTTCATTTGTCGAGCCCGATGCTGAATATGTGATGAACACAGTGAAAAGAGTTCGTAAAAGCAAATTGCCAGAACCTGCGGTTATCGGAAACGCAGGTAGTTTCTTTAAAAATCCTGTTGTTGATGAAAATCAATTGTTGTTATTAAATGAAAAATTCCCAGATATTCCTTATTTTCTCTCAGGAGAAAAATATAAAATCCCTGCGGCATATTTAATTGAAAAGTGTGGGTGGAAAGGGCGTCGGTTTGGGAATTGCGGTGTTTATGAAAAGCATTCATTAATTTTAGTCAATTACGGGAATGCTACCGGAGAAGAAATTTATCAACTTTCTGAAAATATCAGACAATCAGTTCAAGACAAATTTGGGATTTGGCTCGAAAGAGAAGTAATTGTTGTTGAATAATTATCTTACATTTTTTTCAAGTGTTCAAAATCATCAAAATGAAAACGAGTTTGACCAATAATTTGATATTTTTCGTGGCCTTTGCCTGCAACGAGTACAATATCACCATTACCTGATACATCGACAGCATATCGAATAGCTTCGGCACGTTCCGCAATTTCTAAAACTTTTGATTTATTTTCTTCTGGAATTCCTTGAAGAATTTCTTTTCTTATGCTTGCAGGATCTTCAGTGCGTGGATTATCGTCGGTTATAATTACAATATCAGCAATTTGAGAGGCAATTTCCCCCATTTTTGGTCGCTTTGTGCGGTCGCGGTCCCCCCCACATCCAAAAACGCATATAAGTTTTGAGTTATTATGTCCAGAATTCTGAAGAATTTCACGGCAGGTGAGCAAAGCTTTTTCGATAGCATCGGGTGTGTGTGCATAATCAACAATACCAATTGCCCCAGTTCGCAATTGAATTGAAGACATTCTTCCTTCTGCGGGTGCAACTTCCTTCATCGCAGCAGCGACATCATAAGGATTGTAGCCAAGTTCAATACAAGCAGCAACAGCAAGTGATGAATTATCAATATTAAATTTACCCAAAAGCGATGTTTTAATATCCAAATTCAAAGTATCTGTTGATAAATTGAATGAAATTCCATTAAGCATTATTCGTTCATTTTGTATAATATATTTGTTTAAGTTATTTCTACCGACAAATGCAATATTTTCGCATTTGCAATCAGAAATCATTAATTTTGCCCATTCGGAGTCACCTTGCAAAACAGCAATAGCATCAGATTTTAGATTATCGAACAGTATTTTTTTAGCAGAAGCGTAGTTCTCCATATTTAAATGGTAATCCAGATGGTCGTGTGTCAGGTTTGTAAATACCGCAACGTCGAAGTCAATACCAAATACTCTTTTCTGCTCTAATGAGTGAGATGAGACTTCCATAACCACGCATTGAACACCATTTGTAGCCATTTCTTTAAAAATACGGCATAGTTCGAAAGATTCAGGTGTTGTATGAGTTGCGTTATAGAAACGATTTAGGAAATAAATCCCCGTTGTGCCAATAATTCCAACTTTAAGCCCCATACGTTCTAATATTTGAGCTATTAGAAATGTTGTGGTGGTTTTGCCATTCGTTCCTGTAACGCCAATCATTTTCATAAAACGCGTTGGATAATCGAACCACCAATGAGAAATTTCAGCAAGTGTCTGCCGTGAATTATCAACTCTGATAAAAGTAACATCATCGTAAGAATCTGGAACTTTTTCGCAGACTATTGTTTTGCAACCTTGCTTTATCACATCAGGGATATAATTATGAGCGTCAACTTTTGTGCCTTTCATAGCAACAAAAAGCGTATCGGAGGAGACCAATCGTGAATCGTAGCTAATTGCAGATATATTTCTTTCAACAAAATTTATTATTTCAGTATAAGATAATTTTTTGAGTAAGTTCGAAAGCTTTTTCATATTATTTTCAATTAATTCAAAAAATATATATAAATTAACGGACAAAAATAGTAAAAATAATCGAAAAATGCAGAAAATCTTAATAATATTCATAATAGTTACTTTGCAAGGAAGCAACTTGTATTCGAATAAATTATCTAATGATTGGATAGAATTCAGAGAAGATTATCGCCAGTTATTTAGAAATGTGTCGAATTTAAAATTCAAAGATTTAGCTGCACCAACTACAATTGTTCTAAGTTCTTTACTTGCAGCTCAATTAGACGAAGAAGTGCGAAATATTTTTAAATCTATTGATGACGAGAATTTCAATAAATTTCAAATAGTTGCTAATCAATTAGGGGAACCAGTTTCTTTCTGTGTTTTTCCAGGAATTGTCTATAGTGCAGGTTATTTATTTAATTCAAATTCAATGAGAAAAACTGGTCGGCTTCTGTACGAAAGTGTCTTGCTTAATGGTATATTGACTGCAATATTAAAGACAAGTATCGGCAGAGCAAGACCATACGTTGAATCGGGAAATTCACGTTTTGAGCATTTTACATACAATGATGATAGTTTTATGTCGATGCCATCTGGACATACTTCTATGGTGTTTGCGATGGCAACAATTTTATCATATCGCAGCAAGAGTTCCTTTTTACCAATAATCTACTACGCTATGGCTGGTTCCACTGGAATGGCAAGAATCTATTTTGATAAACACTGGTTTTCAGATGTGCTTGCAGGAGCAATGATTGGAACGGCTTCATCATTGCTTATTATTAATGCAGAAAAAAGCCGAAAAAATATCGTAAATAGAACAGAAATACCTATTATTCAATTTAAAATCGATATAGATAGAATTAAATTTTGATTAGATTACATTAAAACGATATAAAATTATGCATAAGAAATCACCATTTAAGTAAATTCACTTCATCTACGAAAACAGTTTGTTTTAATCTATACAGAGCAAGAACAATTGCAAGACCTATCGCAGCTTCGGCAGCTGCAATTGCCATTACAAAGAAAACGAAAAGTTGCCCAAGTGTATCCCCGAAATAAATAGAGAAGCTAACGAAAGTCAAGTTTACAGAATTAAGCATAATTTCTATAGACATAAAGATAATTATAGCATTTCTACGAGTGAGAACTCCGACAGCCCCAATAACAAATAAAATCGCAGATAGGACTAAATAAAATTCCAAAGGTATATTAGTCATTAACATAATTTCCTCATTACATTAGTTTTCGTTTTGCAAGCAACACAGCACCAATTATAGCAGCAGTAAGCAAAAGCCCAATAGCTTCAAACTGAACTATATAATTTGTAAAAAGAGAACGTCCGATAGCTTGAACAGTTGTAAAATTTACATTATGATTTGGGAAAGATGTGGGTTCCGGATGAAGATTAATGAAAGCATAGATAACAGCCAATCCAAAAGTACCTGCTAATACTATACCACCAAAATTATTAAATGTTATTTTCTTTTCAAGAGATTGATCCTTTCCTAAATTTAGAAGCATAATAATGAAAACAACAAGCACCATAATAGCACCAGCATAAACCAGAATTTGCATAACTGCAACAAATTGAGCACTAAGAGTAAGATAAAGCCCTGCAAGCATAAAGAAATGAACAACCAGCGCCATTGCTGAACGAATTGGGTGCTTGGTAGCTATTGTTACAATTGCAGATGCAACAGCAAGAACTGATAATAGAATAAAGAAAAAATAGTGTAAACTCATCATCGTTCAATAAATGTGTCAAACAACAGTTAAAATTCGCTATAAATAACGAACGGGCATAGTTATTATTTTTTTTCATATCTTTTAAAATTTTCAGTTTCCGACTAAAAATCTAAAAATAATATTTGAATAAAAAGAAAAATTCTTTAAATTATGATAGAATCTATTTTTTCAACATTATTAAGTTGTTTTCCAATTTTAAGGTATTTCTATGTCCCTATTAAAACAGAAACTTGGCGAAATTCTACCAAAACAGGTAGAAGAAATCAGGCAATTTTTAAACGAGTATGGAGACAGAATTGTCTCCGATGTTAAATTAGCACAGGTATATGGTGGATTGCGTGGTGTGAAGGCATTAGTTTGCGATACCTCAGAAGTCCCACCGGACAAGGGTCTTATAATACGCGGGATACCACTGAAAGAGTTGGTTGATAAGCTCCCGGAAGAAGTTTTTTGGTTGCTGCTAACAGGTGAAATGCCCAATGATACTGAATTACGCGATTTACAAAACGAATTATTAGCACGACAGAGAGTTCCAGACTACGTTTGGAAAGTAATTGACTCAATGCCAGAAAACTCCCATCCAATGGCAATGTTTAATACTGCAATACTTGTAATGGAGATTGAGTCTGAATTTGCCAGAAGATATGCTGAAGGAATGCCAAAATCTGAGTACTGGATACCAACGTTGGAGGACGCTCTCAATATTATTGCTAAACTTCCTTCGATTGCTGCTTACGTTTACAGGAAAAGGTTCAATAAAGGACCACGTATTGAACCGGCCAATGATTTAGATTGGGTAGCAAACTATGCATATATGCTTGGAGTTGATGACCCCAACGGTGAATTCCGGCAACTAATGAGACTATATTTAACGTTACATTGCGATCACGAAGGAGGAAACGTTTCGTCATTCTCCGCTGCCACAATCAATTCGGGATTATCTGACTTGTATTATGCGCTCTCTGGAGGCTTAAACGGGCTTGCCGGACCTCTTCACGGTCTTGCTAATCAAGAGTGCCTGGCGTGGATACTTGATACTATGGATAAATTTGGTGGTGCACCTACTGAAGAACAACTTGAAAAATACGCCTGGGATACATTAAATTCAGGGAAAGTAATCCCCGGCTACGGTCACGCAGTTCTGAGAATTACAGACCCAAGATTTGAAGCATTTCTTGAATTTGGCAAAAAGTATATGCCAAACGATCCTGTATTTAAAACAGTTGCAAGAGTATTCAACGTGGTACCGAACGTACTCTCTCAGGTTAAAAAGATTAAAGATCCGTGGCCAAACGTTGATGCAGGTTCGGGTGCATTGCTTTATCATTACGGCATACAAGAATTTAGCTACTACACTGTTTTGTTTGCGGTATCGCGTGCTTTAGGTATTTGTGCACAAAATATTATTGCTCGTGCTTATGGTTTGCCAATTATCAGACCCAAATCGCTACCTACTGCAAAATTTAAAGAAATGATAGAAAAACAGTAATTTATTGTTTTTAAAACAAATTGGACTGTCTTTAAAAACACTTCATAACTTTAAGGTTCTCTCATAACTATTCACAATAAACCTTCGGAAGGTTTAAATCCTTCCGAAGGTTTTATAAGATTATCGCAAAGTATCTGAAAAGCGGTTAGTAAATATTCACAAGAATGATGTATGGGTTAAATCACTGGAAGAAGACTTTGATTATATTTATTAAATTCAACCTTATGTAGTTCAACCAACTTTTACTTCTCTAACAAACCTTTCCCACTTTTCTTTATTTTGCCTTGTTCTTTCAGTTTTTTTCTGAAATTATCAAGCAAACCGTTAATGAAAATATTGCTTTTATCAGTAGAGTAATTTTTGGAAATTTCGATAATTTCATTAATTGTAACTTTTTCGGGGATTTCCGGGAAATTAATAAATTCAGCAAGTGCCATATTGATTAGAATTCTATCTATTAGAGCAATTCGCTCTATTTCCCAATGACGAACTTCCTCTTTAATTAAATCAATCGTAAAATCTCTAAGCTCAATTGAAGCATTAATTAAGCTTTTAGCGAAATTGATATTGTCTTCTTTCCAGCGAATTGGAATATCAGATTCTAATTCAATAATTTGCTCTGGTTTGAGGAGAACCCCCTGAGGTGGATTGGCAGGTTCAAATGTATAATCTCGATAGAAAATATTGGTAAAAAGGAAATCTAAATCACTTCCTGAAACTTCAAAAGCAACCAAAATTTGCAAAACTTTTTCTCTAACAAGCCGTCGCGAACCAGTGATTTTTTTACTCTTGCTTAACGGATATAATTCAATTTCAGATAACAACATATTTTAAAGAACGTATAAATAATAACATTGCAAAATTAATGAAATAATAGATAATTTCAAATATTATAATAATACATTGGGGCTATTTCAATAATAGTAGTGGCACGGCAAGCCGTGCCACTAATGTTTTCTCTTTCAATGCAGATCCAAGATAATAACAAATTTATCAAAATTATGCATTATTCTTTATGAATTGCGTCGGCAACAGCAATTGCAATAATGTTGAAAATATCATCAACATCAGAACCACGTTGAAGAATGTGAACTGAACGCTTCAAACCGAGCAAAGCAGGACCGATTAATCTCATACCGCCAATTTTGCCAAGCAGCTTATAAGCGATGTTTCCCGCATCAAGATTTGGGAATATTAAAACATTTGCACCGGTTTTGAGAACACTGAATGGGAAGGTTTCGCTTATTATTTCAGGAGAAACAGCTGTATCGGCTTGCATTTCACCATCTACAATCAATTCGGGTGCTCTTTGGCGAATGATTTCCAGAGCTTTACGCATCTTATCTGGCGAAGCACCATAAGCAGAACCAAAATTACTATAAGTTAGTAGTGCAACGTTTGGAGTAATATCAAAATTTTCAGTAAAATCTGCTGTTGCAAGTGCAATATCGGCTATTGCTTCGGGAGTAGGTTCGATATTTAGAGTTGTATCAGCAAGGAAGTACGCTTTATTTTTGGAAGAGACAATGTAACATCCACAGGCGTGGTTATACTTTGGATCCTTGCCAATAATTTCAAGTGCAGGCCGTACTGCATCGGGATAGTGAGTGCTGACACCTGTAACCATTGCATCAGCATCACCAAAATGAACCATCATCGCGCCAAAGTAGTTCCTTCTGAATCGCAGTCTATCATAAGCTTCCTGACGAATAATTCCCTTTCTTTGGCGTAAAGCTAAAAACTCATCTATATATTTATTGAGATTGTCAAAATTCATCGGGTCAATAATTTTCATCTCAGAAATATCAATTCCGTGTTCTCTTGCAACTTCTTCTATTACTTTTGGGTTACCGAGCAAAATTGGTTTAGCAATTTTAGCGTCAATTGCATTTAAAGCAGCACGCATAATTTTCGGATTATCACCTTCGGGAAGCACAACAGATTTTGGATTTTGGCTTGCTCTTTTGAAAATAGGCGTCATTATTACTTGGGCGCGCCCCATACGAATATTCAATTGACGCTTGTATTCTTCAAAGTCCTCGATATTTCTGCGAGCGACCCCTGTGTCCATTGCTGCTTTGGCAACTGCTGGTGCAACCCAGGTAAGAACGCGTGGGTCGAAAGGCTTCGGAATAATATACTCACGTCCGAATTTCATTTCTTTAACACCGTAAGCACGTTTGACGCTTTCAGGCACTTCTTCCTTGGCAAGAGCAGCCAAAGCATAAGCAGCAGCAAGTTTCATTTCCTCATTAATTGCTTTGGAATGAACATCTAATGCCCCGCGAAAGATAAATGGGAAACCAAGAACATTATTCACCTGATTTGGATAGTCAGAGCGTCCTGTTGCCATAATAACATCTGGTCTCGCTTCAATAGCATCTTCGTATGAAATTTCAGGGTCAGGATTTGCCATCGCAAATATTATTGGATTATCCGCCATTGTCCGAACCATTTCTTTTGTAACAACATTCCCCTGCGATAGTCCAGCAAAAACATCTGCCCCAACGAGAGCATCTGCAAGTGTGCGAGCATATGTCTCGACGGCGAATTCTTCCTTATAAGCATTCATTCCTTTTGTTCTACCTTTGTAAATTACTCCTTGCGAATCGCACATAATAATGTTTTCTTTTTTCACACCAAGCGAAACGTAGAATTTAGCACAAGCAATTCCCGAAGCACCTGCACCATTGAATACAACCTTAACTTCATCGATTTTCTTACCTACAATTTCAAGAGCATTTAGCAGAGCAGCACCAGAAATAATTGCTGTTCCGTGTTGGTCGTCGTGAAAGACAGGTATATCAAGACGCTTTTTTAATTCTTCTTCAATAACAAAGCACTCAGGACCTTTAATATCTTCCAAATTTATTCCACCAAAAGTTGGTGCAATAACTTCAATTACTCTTATTATTTCATCAACATCTTTTGAAGCCAGTTCAATATCGAACACATCAATATCAGCAAAAGACTTGAAAAGAACCCCTTTTCCTTCCATTACTGGTTTTCCTGCAAGAGGACCGATGTCTCCAAGACCAAGCACTGCAGTACCATTAGAAATAACAGCTACAAGGTTGCCTTTGGCGGTATACTCGTAAACTAAACTTTCGTCGCGATGTATTTCGCGACAAGGTTCTGCAACACCAGGTGAATATGCAAGAGACAAATCTCTTTGCGTAACGCAAGGCTTTGTAGTAATAACTTCAATTTTGCCTTTACGTCCCATACTGTGGTACAACAAGGCATCTTCTTTACGAATTTTCATAGTTTCACCTTTTTTGAAATGAAATTAAAGAGAACTATCGCAAATGTAATAATTAATTAATCTAAATACAATATTTTTTCTCGATTAAATTAATAAATCTTATTTTTTTGTATTTTTGAATAATTGTTTTGTTATATATGGGTATTAGTATGGGTAGAATATTTAATGCAAACAGAATATCTTCAATGACAACTTCGATATTTGCAACAATGAGTAAACTTGCTTTTGAATACAAAGCAACGAATTTGGGACAGGGTTTTCCTGATTTTGATGGACCGCAATGGATAATGGACGCTGCATACGAAGCAATGAAGACGGGTAAAAACCAATATGCTCCAAGTTCGGGTATTTTTTCATTGAAAAAAGCAATAATTGATTATCATAAAAAATATTACGATTTAGACTGGACGCAGGATGAAGTAATTGTTACTGCGGGTGCAACCGAAGCCTTGTTTTCTACGATTATGGCTTTCATCGAACCAGGTGATGAAGTGATAATTTTCGAACCATTTTATGATTCGTATCATGCTGATATTACGCTTGCAGGCGGACATCCTATTGCGGTTACATTGAAAAAGCCTGATTTCTCGTTTGATTTTGAAGAACTTGCATCTGCTATCACAGATAAAACAAAAATGATAATTGTTAACACGCCGCACAATCCAACGGGCAAAATTTTTACAAAAGAGGAACTGGAATATATAGCCTCACTTGCAATTAAGCACGATTTGCTTGTGCTTACAGATGAAGTTTACGAATTTTTAACATTCGATAATGCTACTCACATTCCAATGGCTTCAATTGAAGGAATGAAAAAAAGAACAATTACAATTTCATCGACAGGCAAAACTTTTGGAATGACAGGTTGGAAAATCGGCTATGCTATTGCGAATGAAACTCTTGCTTCGGCTATTCAAAAGGTGCATCAGTGGACAACTTTTGCTGTAAATACTCCTGCACAACACGCTATGGCTTATGCTTTTTCAAAATTGGACGATTACTTGCCTGAATTTCGAAAGCTATATCAAGAAAAACGCAATTTAATATATAACGAACTATTAAAAACTAAATTTACTCCGCACAAACCACTCGGAAGCTACTTCATTATGGTAGATATTCCTTCTGGTGTTTTCTCTGATGATGTTCAAACTGCTATGGCACTTGTCAAAGATTATGGAGTTGCAACTATTCCTCCTTCTGTGTTCTATATAAAAAGCGACGAAGGACAATCAATGTTAAGACTGTGCTTTGCCAAAGAGAATAATACTATCATTGAAGGAATAAGCAAAATGGCAAAAGTATAATTTTGTTTATTCTATTGATATTATTATATTTACATTAATAGTTTTTATTATTATCATTTTCAAAACAAATGAATACTAAAGTTATTTTTAGAAATGCACTATTAAGTGCAGTGATATTTTTTTTAATCATTTGAGGAATTGAAAAATAAATAAGCAAATAGCAATTATGTCATAACTTATGCATTTTGAAGAAAATTATTCAGAAAATTCTTCATTTTTTGATACTTTTTGAACAATCATCTCAGCAATGGCACATAATATTGCCAGAAATAGCATAATAC
>Ga0208826_1000206_pt1 | contig 68746 bp, 49 predicted proteins | sample AD_UKC115_MetaG_FD_184451 | JGI IMG/M metagenome (GOLD analysis project Ga0208826, IMG submission 184451) | Active sludge microbial communities of municipal wastewater-treating anaerobic digesters from Hong Kong - AD_UKC115_MetaG (SPAdes)... | ecosystem: Engineered > Bioreactor > Anaerobic >... | reverse complement strand
AACTGCTCTCACTCGACACGGCCGAACTGGAGCCGCTGGGAGTGCTGTAACTCCCGCCGCCGGAAGCGCTTGACTCTACCGTCCCGCCGCCGAGACTCCCGGGAACCGCAGGCGGATCGATCGGATTGACCAGCGAGCACGTGACTGTGAAGTCGAACCCCGCGAGGAGGTTGCTCGGGTAGCCGGGCACCGCGGATATCTGTACACCGCTAAAGAGGTGCCGGGCTCGATACATGTTGAGCAGGTATCGACCAGCATCACCGATGCTTTTTGCGTGAGCCTGGATCGTGAGTGAGTTGTTGCTCGGCTGTATGGACCTGTAGAGTATCCTCTCGTAGGTATACTTGGCTAGCTCCTCATACAGCTCGGGAAACTTCGTGTTGTAGGCCATGACGGCGCGGAAGTAGTCCATCCTCTCCTTGATCGGGGGGATCTTGGCTTCCTCTGCCTTGATGGTGTTTTCGAGCGCCAGAACCTGGTCTTTCCTCTGGTTCATGACGACAAGCTGCTCTTTGAGATCGGCTTCTTTCTTGCCGAGCGTGTACCACCAGGCTACCATGCCTCCGAATGTGAGCATGAAGATCAGGCCAAACAGGAAAGCCGTCTGACGTACCTTGCGTCTCTCGAATATATACGGTGGAAGAAGGTTGATCTTGAGCACGGCGTCACTATTCTCCTATCATGTCCCTGATCGCCAGGCCTATGCTGACCGGGAATACGGCCGCGACCTCGTGCAGATAGTCTTCGGATACGCCGCGAGAGAACACTTCGATTGTCTTCAGCGGGTTTGCTACGACGGTGGGTATGCCTAGCTGGGCTTCGAAGAACTGATCCAGGTCGGGGATCTTGGCTGTACCGCCACAGAGGATTACCTTGTCCGGCTGGCTCTGGTAGCGGGTCATATAGTATTCGATGGAACGCCTGACTTCCGCAACAAGATCGTGCAAGACGGGCGCGATCGCATCGAATATAGTCTCATCAGGGAAGGCCGGCAGCTCGATCTCGACGGGCTCCGCTGGCTCCTCAGCGGCGGCCGCGGCCGGGCCGCCGGAGGGCGTTATCAGGTCGGAGACATCGCCGATGTCTCCTGAGAGATCCAGGTGTGGCGCCGCCGGGGCGACTCCGACTGCGGGTTCATCGTCCACGCCGAGATCGAATGGCAGCGCTGATCCGCTGCTGGGGCTCGGCCCCAGGTCGATATCGAACGCGGGTTCCTGAGGCGCGGCGGGAGCGGCGGGCGCCTGTTCGGCCTCGCCGGGCCCCATGGACGTGAACCCCAGTCCGGGGATGAAGCTCATATTGTCGTCGGACTGATCGGCATCCTGAGGCTGGCCGCCGATTCCCACCGTCTGGGTCCCGTAGCCTCCACCCATGTCCATTTGGTCCGGTCCACCGAAGCCCAGATCACCGTAGTTGTCGGCCCGGTCCATCATGACCCTGGCACGCTCGCGCTTCAACTGCTCCGCCTGATCGGGTGTGATCTGCAGAGTGTCGCTGAGCGCCCGTGTGATCGCCTTGCCGGCGATCGGTAGGCTTCGTGGGAATGCGAGGACTCCGTTTCGGAAGACGCTGATGTCGGTCAAGTCGTTGCCGATGTTGACGAGCGCTATCGTCTCCTGCGTCTCGCCGTTCCCGGAACTGTCTATGACCGAGCGTGACGCCGCAAGCGGCTCGACGTCTATGGCTACGGGATCGAGCCCCGCGGCGAAGATCGTCTCCACGTGCCTGTTGACGAGTTCCTGCTGGGCTACCGCGAGGAGGACCTCCATATTCTGGTCGTCCTGCGATGCCTCGGCGGGCTGCTGGATGGCGGCGAAGTCCATGACGACTTCATTCGCCGAGAAGGGCACATGCCGCTCGATCTCCCACTTCATCGTCTCGGCCAGCTCTTTGTCGTTCATCTTCGGGACTTCGATGATCCTGACAACTACCGACGACTGGCCGGAGACCGAGGAGACGCACCGCTTGGTCTGGATGCCGCTTTCGGAGAGCAATTGGCGAATGGCGCGCCCGAGCCCCTGCGGGTCGATCACCACGTCATCGGAAACGGTACCATCAGGTGTCGGGCATACTCCCAGCGCGGTGATCTGTGGGCCGTTCTTGCCCGGCTTTGCCTCTACGACTTTTATCAAGCTGGAGCCGATGTCCAGTCCGATAGTCGGTTTGCCCACGGACCTCTTCTTGACAGTCGGCTTGCCCCCGGATTTCTTAGAGAATGCCATTCAATAACTCCGTCAACAACGCCTGCGGTCGCTTGTATGGGGTGATTGCCCTGTCGGCATATGAGACCGGCGGAGCACCATGCGCAGGCACTAAGATGTTATCACTTCCCGGTTGGGTTTGTCAACGACCTCGGCAAAAAAGGGGGATCGCCGCAAGCCCTTTCACCGGTAATTCTGAAGCTATCTATACTCCCTCGGATAGAATCGCGGGCATATAGCCTCGTAATAGACGTCGGTGTTACCGGCACGGGTGCTTGTCCAGAACACCCAGAGCTTGCTGAGGGAGTCCTCCCGGTCCCTGATGGCGCACACCTGGCCCTCGTTGCTGACCTCGCTGGTCAGGTTCCCGAAGGCGTTGCCGTTCGCGTCGAGCTCCTCTTCGAGCTCCACCGTAAGCACCTCGGTAACATCCGATGAGCCGAGAGCGGTAGGATATGTGACCTTGAGGATTTTCCCGTGGTCCGCGGCGGTGAAGTACAGCCGCTTCTTCGCCCAGTCGATCTCCACCGGCCCGACCGGCTCGGGATCGAAGCTGATATCGTCTCCGGCGTTCGCCATGATCTGATGGCTAAGCTTCATCGTGTAGCGGAACGACTTGTAGTAGATGCTCGTTCCCCTGGTGACCGTAGACGGACGGCGCCAGAGCGTCCACAGGCGGTCCACCCTGGGAGTGACCGGACCGCTGGACGGATACCAGAAGTCATCCGGAGCCGCATGCGCCCTGATGTTCAGGCCGTAGTCGAAGAGCGCGCACGGACCTGTGTCCGCCGCCGCATCGGTGGTCAGCCTGTATGCGCGAGGCCTGTATATCGCCCGCACGGTGGCCTTGGGGCCAGGGTCTCTAAGGAACTTGACCGTGCCCGCCTCGGGGTTGATGATCACCGTGCGGAAGAGCCGCTTGCACTCGAGCTCTGCTGCAGAGGTACCCTCGTAGGAGTAGATCCGCGCGCGGGTCTGTGAGTCCCTGGTCGTATTGCCTATGTCCAGCCTTATCGGCGTGGTGATATCGGGGCTGCGGACCCAGACCTCCATACTGCCGGTATCCCAGTCCACATGCCTGCTGCTGTAGATCGCCGATGCCGGGTCTCGGGTGAGGATCTCATCCACCTTCGGCAGACTGACCACATCAAGCTCGACTACGCCGTTGTCGACATCGTTGAAGTCCGGTCTGTAGCGGCTCAGGTAGATGTCGGCATTCTTATGATACTGAGAGTACGCCGAGTATATGATATCGAGCGCATCGTACGGATTGCCCCTGTCATCGTAGACGGGATTCTCGCCCTCATTCGTCCTCGGTATGATCGAGGGCTCGGCGGCCGATACCAGGCCTCTCGGGATCGGCAACTGGCCGTCGTTCGACCAGGATTTCGGATCACCGAGCGGCTTGGCCGGATCGAGCGGGCTCATGTTGTAGTAGATGCGCCACTGATTGTTGTTTCCACCGTACCAGAAGGTCCAGAGGGTCTTCCTCCCACCGAACTCGCCCGCGGCTCCCTTGATGCCGTACTTCGGCATCGTCCAGTCGTAGGTGCTCGACACGGGGCCGATGCCGAACTCGCCGGTGATCGGGTCGATCTGCCAGTAGAAGGCTCTGTATTCATTGGCATTGGCTGCCGACGGCCCCGCCTGGCTCCTGACGGCCTCGCCGCCGAAGAAGAGCCACGAGCCGAAGGAACTCTGCACCGCCGAGGGGCTGGTGAACTTCACGGAGTTCGGCGCCACGTCGCCGGGCTTGTCGTTGCCGTCGCGGTCCACGTCGAACAGCGAGGCCAGAACCGCTGGGGTCGGCGAGACGCACGGCGCGGGAGCCGGCTGCCACCACTGGGCATTGGCCGGATCGGTCACCGAAAGGTTCCAGTGCCGGATTGCACTGTCGTAGGGCAGCTTGGTCTTGTAGATGTACCACGGATCGCCGGCGGCGGCATTCCCACTGGTGTCTTTCTTGAGCCTGGAGCTCGACCAGAAGAGGTGCATGTTGCCGTTCTCATCTCTGTAGACCGCCGGAGAGTTGTCGCCGGTCTGTGGAGGCTGAGGCTTGCTCGGATCCACCGTGCGGTCAGGCTTCAGATTCGGATTGATGTCCAACTGCCTGAGCGCACCGGGGATATAGCCGTCGGTGATCCGGTTCTCGGTGACGGTGACCTTCGCCTCCATGATCGGGTTGCCGATCGACTCGTCCGGCTCGAAGATCTCATTGCCGTTCCTGTCCTCGTACAAAGTGAGCGTACGAGAGTACGTGCCGACAGGAGTGCCGATCGGGACCGCGACACTGAAGAACGGGAGCGACGGCACCTCGCCACCGACATATCCCTTCGCCGCATACAGATGCTTCGGAATGTCGGGGATGCGCAGGACCGTCGGCGTGCCCCCTACCCTCGGCTTGTGGAACGTTCGAGTCGTCAGGATCGGGTCGACTGCTCCCGGACCGAACAGTGGGTCACTCAGGAATCTCGGATCGAGAGCGCTCACGATTGTGTCGTCATAGTCGGTAGCGCTCTTCTGGATCCTGGCAGGGATGTGCGCACCGTATGACTTATACTCCATGCCATCGAGATAGATACCGCCGTCCGCAGTGTCGCTGAACAGGTCGAACGGATAGAGCCTGCCGTTCTGTACTCCCCTCTTCGTCAGGCGCACGTTCAGAAGGTTCACATTGCCCAGGTTGTAGGCGGTGAACGACTTGAACCAGGGATCGTACTCCCCGGGCGTAGTCTGGACGGGGTCGGTTCCCGGTATTCTCATGACAACGTTCTGTCCAAGAGTCGGGGCGAAGACGCTCGGCAGCGCGCTGCCTGCCGAGGTCAGACCGAACCCGTGCGGGACCGCGCCTATGTCGTAGGTCTTCTGTGCCACCTCTACCCGGTAGTCCGCAGGCACGTGGACCTGGGTGATGAACTCACGATATGCCTCCGCCTTCGCGCCACTGGAGGCCTGATCGATTATGCGATCCGATCCGGTCGTGGCGGGCCTGTCGAGGCGTCCGTCGCCATCCGAGTCGATATACGCGACGACGTTTCCGGTGTACCCGCTCGTACGGAGAGCAGACTCCGTGTTGCTATGCGTTATGTTCGCGGGCTGGAATCTCGGAACCGCGATGGTCTCCAGGATCGGATTCTGACCGGCTTTCCACATTCCGTTCGCGGCCGGCAAGTTCGGACCTGCCCAGTCGGCACGGTTCAGCGAGCAACCCTCCAGTGTCGGGTCGAGACGGCTCTCGGCCATGGCGAAGTCCACCTGCCGCCTGCCGATGTCCGGATAGTCCTCGCTCGGCAGCGGAGGAAGTACCTCCCACGGTAGCGGGTTGATGACCTGAGCTTCACCACCAGTCCAGGCGAGATCGCTCCGCTCCATCCGGAAGTTGCGCAGCCTGTTGCCGGTGACGCTGAGCAGACTGCGGTCGCAGGCGATGATAAGGCGTTCCTCGGAATTGGTGCCGTGCGCCGCTCTGCCGGCCCACACCCAGGGCATGGTGTCAGGCGGGTTACCGTTCACCTGCGCCAGAGGCATGGTACGGCTGGTGTTGAAGTTGCTGTCGATACCGATGCTGTACGCGGTGGGCACTATCCCCGTCGGATCCTTATAGTAGATTGCGAGCGGATTGTTGATGGCTATCCGCTGCGGCTTGTACTTCAGACGGTTGTAGACTTCCTCGCCGTCGATCTCCTCCGGGGTGATCGGATGCTCCGGCACGATGCAATCGCCGGCGACGGATCCCCTGTTCACGCTGTCAGACTTGGTCGCAGGCTGCTCCTGAACGCTCAACGTGACGTAACTTCCGGGAGCCTGAGGAGACTGGGGGTTCGACGGGCCGAGCACGCAAGCGAACTTCGCGTAGAACACGACCTTGTCGGTGTTCGTCTTGCTGTCCCTGTACTTGAAGCATCCCTTCTCACTGGCCTCGACCCGCATGGACTGGTCACTCTGCTCGCCGGGACCACGACTCTTCACATACAGGCTCAGTCTGCTGTCTGTCTCGGAGATGAAACCTTCCTCGCCGAAAGCCTTACCGCCCTCGTCCACCGGCTTGTTCGGGTCCATGAGGTTCCAGGCGATCACGTAGATCGTCTCTCCCCACTCGTAGGGATACGTCATGCCCTTGGTGTTGTCACCGTTCTCTTTCGCAGCGCGCGAGGCCTTGTGCAGATCGGGATCGATCCCATCGCTCGGGAGCGTCATGCCGTTCTGGATCTTGTCGTACTCCTCCCTGCGGAAGAGATCGACGTCTATCACGGACTTCTTGCCGGAATCGGGAGTGACGATATCCTCGGGCTGCTCGCCGATGTCGTCGTTCCACCCTTCCGGCTCACCGGTAGAATCGGTACGCGTCGAGAACGCCCAGGTAAGCCCACCCATATCTCCGACGTATAGCCTGTCGTTGACGATCGAGGGCGAGGATGCGACCTGACCGGACAGCGTATACTGCCAGTCCCTGATGCCGGTGCGAAGATCGACACGGTGCAGGAGGTGCCCCTGCGTACCGATGAACGCCTTCGGGGCCATGGTGCCGTACCGGTCCACCATCACTCCGGCGGCGCTGGAGTAGATCTCGCTGCTTCCCATCTCGGGGAAGAGAGGATCGCCGTCGCCATCGGTCCACTTCGGCTCACCGGTCTCCGGATTGAGACATATCAGATAGCCGTCGGTGCATCCGACCGCGAGCGTGCTGTTGGCCCCGTTCTCCATGAAGAGCGGTGACGACCAGAGGAACGCGCCTCTGGCTTCTTCCGTCTCTCTCGGATACACCCACTTCGGAGCGCTGGGCGGAGAGCCGTCGTTCTTGTCCTCCAGTGCGATGACTCGCCCATCGTACAGCGACTCGGAGACCCACGGAAGAAGGATCGGGTTCGCGCCGATGGCCACATAGAGCATGTTGCTGCCGGACGGCGCAGCGATCGTGGTGCTGATTCGGCCGAGCATCTTGACGGAGCCGTTCTCCGGCTCCTTGCTCGGATAGACCCATCTCTCCTCGCCGGTATTGCGGTTGATCGAGTACACATGGCCGTCGCCGGTGCCGATGTAGATCGCGTCGCCTCTGAGCGTCGGCGACCCCTCGACCTCTCCGATGCCCGGCTGATCCATCTCCGGATAGACCCAGACGGGGTCCTCCTTGCCGATCTCGAAGCAATAGAGCCGACCGCCCGTGCAACCGATGTAGATCCTTCCGTCCTTCACAATCGGCGAGCTCCAGTCGAACGCACCGAGGTTCGCCGGGAGGATCTTGATCGCGTCAGCGACGGCATATCTGTTGTCCGGCACCGGCACATCCGGATTGGTGGACCTCATGACCTCGCTGGTATTCTTCAGTTCGATGGTGACGGTACCGGCGCTGAGCTTGAATTTGCCGAGGGGGACCCATCGCCCGCCGTTTGTCAGATCGACGGTAGCCGTGTACGTCTCGACGCCTGACTTGATGGTATATGTAGCGTCCGGGATGTTGATCTCGCTGCTGGTCGAGGGCGGAGCCCACGCGGAGAGCGAGTATTCGCCCGTCTTCTTGATGTTGGTGCTCCAGGTAGCGGTGACCGCGGACGCGTCTCCCGGAGCGACTGCCTTCTTCTGCACGTAGCCGGCGCCCTGGAATCCGTCGTGGTTGCCGGGCTCCCAACCGGTAGCAGTGAAATCGTTGTCCGTTCCATCCATGTCCGGATCGATGCCCAGGACGTATCCCGGGCCCTGCCAGATCAGGCGGTCCTCCCACGGAACGGCCGGATTGGTCTCCAGCACGTATATCTGGCCGTCCTTCGCGGCACAGACGGCGACCTCTTTGCTGTCGTACATGGTAATGACCGGGGAAGATGAGAACCCACCGTGAATCCAGTTCTCGGCTTTGTACGGGAACCACCACTGAGCCTGGCCGCGCTCATCGATGCCGTCAGGGTCTGGCTTGTTCTCCGCTGCCAGACCGTAGACCACTCCCGCGAGCGATCGTTCGGCCTGGACTTTGCGAGTCTTGAAGACAGGCTTGTTATTCTCATCGTATCCGTCAAACACAGTAACGGTCACGGTGTCGAGCGGGCGGTTCTCGGTATGGCAGGTGATCACCATGTCGTCCCTCGGGTCCGCGTTGCCGTTTGGGGCGTAGGCCGGCGACGAGATCACGTGGCCGAGGCTCTGGGCGATCATGGCCGCATCCGCGACCACCATTCCGTCCGCGTCCTCATTCGACAGTTCCACCTGGATGTACTGGTTCTGGGCGACGAGATACGGCTTGCTGCCCAGAACCCTCCAGTTGCCTCCGGAGGCCTGGTCGATGGTGTATGTGTCCTCCTGGACGATGAAATCATCGGCATCGCGCCGGATCCGGACGACATACTTGGCGTTGGTCGCGTGCTCGGGCTCGGTGCCGTAGGCGCGCGAGGGGTGCCAGATGTAGACAAAGTAGCCCACGAGCGGGTTCTTCTGCGTCTTGGTCCCATCCGCCCTCCGCAGTGGGAAGTTCCATCTCGCCTTGGCGGGGGAGTTGGGGAGCGCCCTCAGAAAGTCTCCCTCGTAGGCATTCGGGGAGTTGATCGAGGTGCCCGCGGTCCACGTGCCTTCGCACTCGAAGTTCGGGCTATCCTCGACGAGGGCGCCACCGGCATCGAGGACATCGTTGTTGACGGGATCGACCTTCGGCTCGGGGTACGGGAAGATCCAGATCGGCGCCGGATCTCCATCCCTCATGGCTCCGCTATCCGCCCGGCCGGTACGATTCTCGTCATGACGGAACATCGGCCATCTGTCGCTATCCGCCGCGAACACCGCCGCGCCTATGCATACGCATATGCACAGCAGTAGTGCCATAAACGCTATGTGTCCAGGTTTCATGCTGTACCTCAAATCCATACCCACGCTATCCGGGCAGCTACTGAAGCAGCCTCTCCGCGCTGGCCGGCTGCTCGAGAGGATAGCTGCCCTGACCGATCTCCGAGCCGGGGGCCGGCCATCCCCTAACCCACGAGCCCGAGAGTGGATCGAACCCTATCTCGAAGACCTCGCCCTGGGCGTCATAGCCCGGAGCCCTCGGATCGAGACACGATGCCTTGTTCGTCACGAGCAGGTTACCGTTTGGCAGAAGCTGGACGTTCGAGACGGCCAACTGCCTCTGGCCCGTGATGGTAAGAGACGAATTGATCGGATCCGGCGCCCTCCAAACGTGCTTTATGGCCAGATACGGCGGCTTCATGGACTCCGCGATGCTTGGCGGCACGTCCACCATGAACTCCGCCACATAGATGCCGTTCGCATCAGCGATAACGTCCGTGAACCTGTCGCCCTTGAACTGGCGGGTGAAGAATGTCGGATTTACCAGCCGGTATGTCCCCTTGACGCCGATCGCATCCGCGTACCGGCGCACCATGGGTCCGGCATTCGGATCGATGTCGATCAGCCCGGTGGACTCGTTGATGGTGACTATCGCGCCGCCGGTGGTCTCCGGATTGGCCGAATCGGGCACGTAGTTGTCGATCACGGCGATGATCTCCGTGCCGCCGCCGATCTTCGGGTACCTGCCAGCGTTCGTGTACCGATAGCGCTTCCCCTGCTCAAGGGTCCGGGTAGCCCATATCAGTTCGACATTGCTGTATCGGCCGGTGACCTGGTCGTACTTGGCCTCGACCTCGATGATGCGATGGTTGCCGCTGTCGGTGATGAGGAAGCGGTACGACATCGTGCCCGCATCTGCGCCTGTCCCCACCTTGGTCTCCATCCACACGTCGGTCGGAGTGTTGAGCTTCAGCGGCGATCCCGGCGGGAGGACGGGCGGATCCCCGGAATCCTTGAACTCCGATATCTCGATGAGCGTATTGCCGGCCCTGTCCATCAGGACGATTCGGTTGTTGCCGGTGTCCGCTACCAGGATGTTGCTCGTGCCGACTCGACGAGCGACGGACGGCTTGTTGAAAGCTTTCTTGGAGGCCCCGTAGACAGGGACCGTCGTTCCCTTGATGCGCGTGCCGGTGTAGGTGGTGGTGCTGTCGCACGACCAGACCACGCGCCCGGCGGAATCGGCCTCGAGCACGCGGCGGCTGTCGGCCACGAGGGTCAGCCCGTTGTACAGGATGGCAAGTCCCTCCGCCGAGGTGACGGCGATGTGGCCCTGAGAGCCCGCAACCGTCGAGAGGATAGGCCCGCCGAGCCCTTGTTGACCCTTCTTCGGATCGGGCCAGACCCAGTGAAGGTCCGCAACGTCGCCCGCTTCCTTGTACCCACCCTTGGCAGTGGTCTGGGAGATCCGATCGACGTCCAGAGCATGCACTCTGCCCTCGCTGTCGCCGAAGTACAGCACGCTCCCCATCAGCATGGGAGACGACGTGATCAAGCCGGTGCCTGCTCCGGCCGGGATCTTCAGACACCAGGCCAGGTTGTTCCAGTAGTCATCCGGATAGGGCGAACCGGCCGGTCCGGGGAAAGCGGGGTGCACCTGCTCTACCTGGGTACCGGGGCCGGACTCAGTCACCGGGCTGAACCTCACGACAATATTCTGCGATGCGCTGAGCGGGCTGATGAAGTTCTCGATCGTGATCCGCCCCTTGGCGTAGTCCACCTTGAATGTCACGCGGCGGCGTGAGGTGTCGGTTCCCTCCTCGGCCCCGGTAAAAGAGGTCGGCCTGCCGGCATCCATAGTGTCCATCTGCATCACTTCCACCTGGCGCTTGTCGTCGATGGAACTGCCGACATTCAGGCGGAACACAGGATCGGCGTCGAACGCCAGGATGTACGAGCTGCCGCCGCCCTGGACGACATAGTACACCTTGTCCTCGCCTACCGCGGGAGATCCGATCACACTTCCCGTAGCGAGGTCGGGCGCCGCCGGGAACACGCCGGGGTCCACCGAGGCCAGGTCCCCGAGGTACCAACGCCACTTGGTAGTGATGCCCCACCCGTCTTCCATGACCGCATAGAGCGAGCCGTTCTCCGTGCCGTAGTAGAGAATGTCCTTCGACGAAGCGGCCGGCGTCGAGACTATGCCGACGCCTGGCGGATTTCCCGAGCCCGGAGGAGGAGGGGTTTTCACTTCCAGCCTTTGGCGATGCTCAGGCGGATAGTCGGTACGCGTCAAATCGAGCTCATAGTCGGCAATAATCGTGTCGCCGGGACTGATGACGCCTGGATCAATATCGAACGCACCGGGCTGCCGAATGGTGGCATTGCTCGTGATGTCCTGCAATTGGCCGCCGGGCGCGACGCGGAATACCGAGTAGGCCCCCTCCTTGATCGCCACTCGCTGGTAGTTGCGCACGTTGTACCGGTTCTGAGTACTGCGATCAGGGGTCAGCACCTCGTTGTAGACTTTGACCGGGAAGCTGTACACACACCCGTTGATGGACCCGGGCAAGCCCCTCGCAGCCATATAGACCAACTGATCGACGCTTCCCGTGATCGGATTCCGGAAGAACCCAACGGTCGGCGAGGTCGTGGAGGGCGGAAGGTGGCGAGGAGTCAGCGGCCACTTCCAATCATTGCCGAAGAACAGGTCCTTCGCCCACAGGAAGCCCTTCCCATCGCCGGCGTACAGGACGCCGTCGAAGTATGTCGGAGCGGGAACGTTCACTACGCCCTTGGCAGCAACATCCGCCGGGTAAGGGTTCATGGTCACGAGCGGATTCCCGAGGTCCGCGCCTGTGACGGCGTTGAAACCGAGCAGTTCGCCGTTCGCCGTTGCCACGAACACGGCGGGAGCGTAATCTCCTCCGCCGACCGGGACATATGCGACGGTAGGAGACGATGCCGGGGAGGGGCATGGCTGAGCCCAGATCTCATCGTACTGCTTGCCGGCGGAGAAGTCGGATCGGAAGTCAGCGCTTACGCCGTCATCCGGGTTCCCATCGCCGTCGAGGTCCTGAGCGGGCGACAGATCGAATGCATGGAGCCAGCCGTTGCCGTCCACATAGAAGACCATGTCGTTCAGTATCGCGGCCGACGAGCCGGTGGTGATTCCGAGTTCCCTCTGCCCGTCGTAGTTCCACTTCAAAGCGAGCGGGGCGGTGACCTCGTCGTAGGAGTAGCCGGTATGTCGCGCGTTCTTGTGGAAGGTGGTGTGCTCGCCGCCCCAGGATATGATGTTCACCGCGGCCTTCAGGTCCTCGCCCGGCGCGAGCGAGATGCGGTCCCCGGGGCAGGTGGCGTGATTGTAAAGCAGAGTCGAGACGTTCACGAAGGACGACCCGAAGGCGCTGATGGCGAACCCTATGGGCTCAGCGCTCGCCACGATGTGCCCGCTGCCGTATTGCGACGCGGAGAGGATCGGATTGGCCGCGGGATTGCTGCCGGTTCCGATGACGGTGTGGAAATACCTGGCGCCGCCCGGGCCGCAATCGACTCTCCGGCCGCCGACGAAATGCCGGCCCGATCCGTTGAGTTCGTTGGGGTCGGTGCCCAGGGTGCTGAGTTCGTCCCACGAGAGATCGTACGGGCGGTGTACCAGAGGGTGCATCCGATTCGGAGCGCCGGCCCAACCTCCGGAGCCGCCTCTGAACAGGAGCGCCGGCGTGACGAAGTTGTTCAGATCGATGTTGCCGGTCGAGCAGTTCTCGATCCAGAGCAGTCCGCCGGCATCCGCTACCTTGCGCAGCTTCTCTCTCTGCTCACGGGTCAGATTCCTGCTCGCCTGAAGGCCGATGTAGAGAATATCGAACTGCGACAACTCCGTCAGTCCGGAGTCGATCCTGACCTCCCAGTAGCAAGCCATGTTCTTGCTGATCGGGACGCCCGCGGAAAGGCCCCACCTGAGCGCGCAGTCGTCACTCACGGTGGAAGGCGCCAGCGGGTTCACGAACTCCCATCCTTTGGGCTTGACGTCCGGCCGCTCATTCAGCACGTGGAATACGTACGGCGCGGCGGACCGAACCGTGTACTTGCCGTCCGCCGCCGGGAAGATCAGCACCCCGGCCTTGATCTCCTTGCGCTGGCTCGAATACGTGAAGCTCGCGGAATGCGCCAGTCCCGCCACGAAGACGGTCAGAAGCGTCGCGATGATCAGGATGCGTATTGTCCGGTTGCTCATGGTAATCACCCCGGTCGAGCCGGGCGGACCCGGCGTATCTTACTTATTAAACGATTCCGATTCCGGTCTTGTTCCCGAAGTCGGAGGTCCTCAAGCGTTCAAAGTTCAAGCGAAGACTGCAGGCCGCGAACCGCGGACTGCAGCCGACCTCGCGCCCCGCACTCTCTACTGCGCACTACTAGGAGGGTTTGCCCATGTAGAGTATCTGCGGGCTGACCGGCAGCTTCGGAGCAATAGGGAGCGGCCTGCCGAACTCATCCTGGCGAATCCCCGCGTAGGGATGCGGAGGATTCGCACCCTTTGCCGGCTCGACGGGATGAGAGAGCATATTGTCGTACTTGATCGTCAGCCCCTTGCGCTTCGGGCAGTTCGGATCGTCCGGATCGAGCGGGGACCGGTAATCGCGCGTGAGCTCGCCGCTGTTGCCGTGCATGATCGGGATCCATCCCCACTTCTCCATCCAGGAACTCGCATCGCCGACGGAGGCGGGCATGTTCTCGCTGATCGCGCCGGATATCTCGATCCGCAGATCGATCGGCTCACCGTGGAACGGCCACTTGGGATCGAGCGCGCTGCCCGTGAGCCGCTTCTCGCCCAGCGGAGTCGGAATGCCGGCTTGATCGTAGCTGCAGACATCCTCGGGGTCGGGGTTGAACCACTCGCCGGGGATGATGAAGAATGAGTTGTTCTGGGCGTACAAAATCGCTTCGATCTTGACGTCCATCGGCAGCACGGCCACTCTGGAGACATAGTAGTCCTGCGGCGGCGTCGGGAGCTTTCCGCTCTGATCGAGCTGCAGTCCGATCCTGTTCTCGACGCCGGGTCTCGGGTCGAGGTCGTACAGCCCATTGACCTCGGGAGCCGCAGGAAGAAGAAGGAACACGGCGTGCTCCCAGCTCTCATACTGCTGGCTCGCATATGCGGGCGACAACTGCGGATGGCCGAGCGGATATATGTACTCGGACAGACCGATCTCGCCGCCGACCGAGAACTTGTAGAATGAGTGATACGGGTTCGCGCTCGCAACGGCATCCGGCGGCGGCCAGTTGATGAGCATGTTCATGTAGCTCGCGCCACCCGGAGCGGATGCATGACGAACGAACAGCTCGACGGGGACGGGATCGTTCCCATTGTTCCATTCCGTCGGGTTCTCGCCGAACGCGAAGTTGAACCAGAACGCTGACACCGGCGACACGTCGAAGAAGCTGGATCCCGGTCCGGGATACGGCACTTCCTTGAGCGGGCCGAAGAACTGGGTCGTGTTGACGCATACGTAGTCCTCGGCGAGCAGGGCGACCGAACAGGTCTGGTCGATGTAGTCGGGATCATCCGGCTGCTTGTTCGGATCGCGATACTTCAGGATGCTGCCCTCGATGTAGATCGTCGCGCCCGACACGATGGTGAGCTGCTGGCGCTTGTCCGGAGGCCGGTTGTTGCACCTGGCGAGCATGCCCTTCACGCGGATGTTGCCTTCCGCGAAGATGATACCGTTACTCGGATAGGGCATGATGATCTGCTCACCGGTCTCGCTCATCGGCCTGCCGTCCGCGTTCTTCCAGACGTACCGAGTGTCGTCGCTCCTGGTGATCCTGAGGTCTGGGCCGGTCTCGGGGTTGTTGTCACCATCGGCGTTGTCCAGGTCGTACGGGAAGATCTCTATAGTCACGCCGGGCGGGGCGTAGTACGGGCCATGCCAGAACTCCGACGACCCGGGCTGAGTCCAGTCGGCGCGCAGTGTGTAGCCGATGCTCTCCCTCTGGACGTCGTCGTTATTGTCGATGTAGATGCCCTCACCCCAGCCGTAGTAGCCGGTGTTGTACCAGGTGGTTACGTTTGTATCGGGATCGGTGTACTGACGCCACTCGCCGGAGTTTCGGGTGAGCTCGCGGTACCGGCTCAGCCGACCGCTGACGCCGATCGCATCGAGGTTCGGCGGTTCGAGACGCGTGATCTGTCTAGGGCGGCCGCCGGCATCCTCGCCGGAGTTGCCGTCCCGGTACCAACCCATCTCGATGTCGCTCGGGAACTTGCCCAGGTCACCCGACGGCATCGGCGTTGTCAGGAACGAGTTCAGGCTGCTCTCGACCGCATCGCCCACCAGAATGCCTTCGCTCGTCAGAGCGCTGACTCTGACGCCGGCGGGCATCGAGGCCGCGCCGCCCATCGAGTCTTCGTGGAAGATGCTGCCGGCGACCTCGACGGCCTGGCCTTTCAGGGAATCGAGCCAGATGAGGTTTCGTCCGTGCCAGATCAGATCGCCGTTCACGCGGATCGGCGCGCCGTAGAACACGTCGTTGCCGTCGGGGTCCTTGCGCACCTCACCGAAAGCAGTGATGAATCCGGGAGCGCCGAGCGCCGCTGCCGTCGATCTGCGGTCCTTGTTCGTGATGAACCTGGCGTAGTCGGTGATCGCGATCGGCTTGTAGGCCACCAGTTCCTTGCGCAGGCGGATCGGCTGCTTGGTCTGATAGGTAGTCGGATCGTTCGGGTCCACGACGCCCATGCGGCCGATCGACTCGATCTTGATGTACTTGGACATCGGGTCGTCCGGCTTCGGTCGGTATGTGACTCTGAGCAGGAACCGGCCCTTGCCATAGGTGTAACGGGTGAAGCCCTGCATCAGCCAGGTATAATCGGGATCGTCGGGATTCGGCATCGGCGTCTCCGACGTGATATCGTCACCGCGCTCGAGATGCCTCACCAGGTCGGGGTACTCCGGCACGGGCCGCCAATCGGCGCCCTGCTCGCTGTATGTGAGCTGGTGGTCGGCGTAGCGGATACCGGCTTCGGCCAGATACTGGACACTGATGACCTCGCCGCTCCTCTGCGCCCTCATGATGTTCCGTCCGACGACACCGATGAACACCCCACCGATGAACACGAGCAGGAACATGACCGCGAGCGCCAGGAGCAGCGACTGTCCGCTCTGACTCCGAAGCACGGCAGCAGGCCCGACACCCTGCCGTCTGCAGTCTGCAGTCTCCAACCCGGTATGAACCTTGATCATCCGTGTATGTGTGAACATCACTGAGCTATATTCCTCAACCTTACTTTGTTCGTAAGCTGAACGGTCTCCGGCTTGCCGGAGGTCGGATCGTATATCCTGATGCCCATCGTGACGGTCATCAGGCTCTTGGTGACGTAGTTGGCGCGCAGGGTGTCACCCTTCTTGTTGTTCTGGATCTCGTAGTAGACAAATACGTTGTCGGTCCCGGCAGGAAGCGGCACTCCCGAGCCGGGCTGGGATGTCTGATAGGAGTGGAAGAACAGACTAGCGAGTCCGGTCTTGCCGGGGATGAGATTCCCATTCGTATCGACCGCCTGGTAGTTCACATCGAGCTGATACTGGTTCAGACCCGGCTCATAGAGATAGGTTGGGACCCGCCCGTATCTGATCGGCCGGCCCTTGTTCGGACCCGGGGCCGCATCCGGTGCGACCACGCGCTCGGAGCCGGGAACGACCGTGGGATCTCCGGCAATCGGCCGCAGATCGGTGTCCGGATCGTTTATCCACAGTGCGCGATAGCGGTCCCTGTAGGCGCCGAGCGCGTCATCATAGGCCTGGTTGATGATATCCGTGCTGGCAACCTTGCTGACCGCCATCTTGCCGATGGAGCTGCTCAAAGCCTCGCTCCTCGCGATGTCCACCACGGGGAACGCGAAGTTGACGATGCCCTTGTTCACGTCGATGGTGAACGCCACCTCGGGATTGACCGGTTCGATCTTCCCTACCCCGTATCTCCATCCCATGAATGATCCATCGCCAGGATCAGGAGCCGACTTCGTTCTCATGTACTTGGTGATGTTGAAGATCGCGCTCGGCGATCCGTTTGGCGGGTATTTCCAAATCACGCAGTCCCCGCCCGGCGGCTGCTGGGCCTTGTAGGCGATATCGCCGCGCAGGAGCGTCACCTCGATCGGTGTCGTCCAGTAGCCGTAGCTCGCCTTGAAGACGGTCGGAAGCGGCTCGCCGTGCTCGGGGTCGCCGTCGGAGTCGGTGGTCGGCACGAGCGGATCGTTGTAGATCGCGGTCGGCGCGAATTTGACCGTCGGGGTGATCACGGGGCCCGGCAACGGTTGGCCGCTGCTGTCGAACTCCTGGATGATAAGGTCGGTGTTCTCCAGGGTCACGATCGCACGGCTGATCTTCCTCCACGCCCGACAATACGGTTCCTCGTAAAAGAAGTCCGGCTTCCTCAGGTTCTCCTGGAAATGCTCGGCATCGGCATTCGCGAACAGCCTGTCGTCATACGGGCTGAACTCCGCCCGGTAGAGAACATACATATTGTCTGTGCCGGTGGCGAACCTGTTGGTGTAGGGGTTCGAGTACGGCAGAGTCGGGTCCCTCAGGCCGATGAAGTAGCGCACGATGTATGTGTCCGCGGCAAGGGGCTGTGCGGGCCGGAGTTCCAGCGGACTTCCACAGATCGGGCAATTCGGACTCGTTTCGTCCAACTCAGGGAAGTTGGGATCGTGGCGAGGCCAGTCCTTCCGCGTGCCGGCCGGGTGGCCAGGGTTGGTGCAGTACCCGCGCATCCTCGGCAGCACGATATCTACCTTGGCGTAGAGCACGGGCACATCCATCGGAGATCCGCTGGGACCCAAGGTAATCGGCTGATTGGTATTATCATACACGAACATGGCGTCCGCCAGTTCGCGGCTGACCTGCTCGAGCGCGAACCGGGCGTTGTCCTGCGCTCGGACCATCGTCTCGGCGCGGCGCGTGAAGTTGAAGCTCGATATGACCGGCCCGAACACGAGGCCCAGGATCACGATGGTGAGCGCAACCACCACCAGGATCTCGACCAGCGTAAAGCCTTTTCTGTTGTTCGCCGTATATCTCATCGTTCGTGTCTCCTCCGACGAGGTCGGAGCGTAGAGGCCGCACACTTTCGCATGTCTGCGACGTGCCGGCGGATGAACCCTCCGTACCGGCCGGCTGCCCTCTTGCAGGCGGCGCCAGGCACGACCCCACATTGATCGCAGGCGGCTCTGCCGCCGGTGCTTGACGGCGGAGCCGTCAGAGATCGCAGGGATCGCACTGACCGGCGCGGAGGCACGACCACTACGAGCTAGTCCTGCAATCTCATCAGGTATGTCTGCAGGTTGACCTTTCTCCACTGGCCGGCGTTGAACGCCCGGCTGCCCTCGCGCCATATGACCCTGGTGCCGACCGACACTCCGTAGACCCTGGAGATGCTGATGATCTCGACATTGCTTACGTCCACCTGGCGGAGTTGAGCGATCCGCGTGATGGGGTCGATGGCGCACGTATCCGTGAAGCCCAGGCTCTTGTCGGTGGTGTACGTATCGCCGTCTACGTTGTAGTAGTAGTACTTGTTCCCGTGCTTTATGCGATAGGTGTAGTCGAGCGCGACGTTCATGCCCGAGTAGCACTTGGGGAAATGGATCACACTGTTGTAATAGGGAACACCATCACTCGCATTGACGGAGTCCGCCCACCACTCGCGGTAGTCGAGCAGAGAGCCCGTACCCAGATTATCCAGTCCACTCTGACGGTAGGCCTCGTGAGACTTGTAGACCTGGAGCGCCCAATCTCCCTCCGCGCGGTAGTAGATGCGGAACGTGCGTCCGGCCAGACTCTGGTGGAAGCGGATGATGCCATCCTTGTAGTTCACCGTCATAGCCCACTCGGATGAGCCGCCGGCCAGCTTCGACTCCTCGTTGAACCACTCGCCGGTCTGGGCATCTATCGCCAGTATGCTGTACGGCATGCGGGCATGCAGGCCGACGTACTTGTTGCCGTCGATCTCGACGGTCTGCGGATAACCCGGGTTGGCGACATCCGACAGGCCGGCGTTCTTGATGAAGCGAAGAGTCAGCTTCACATCGAGGTCAGCCGGGCTCCGTATCTGATCGGGCTCGGGGAGCTTCCGCTCCTCGCGGATGATATGCCAGTCGAGCACGTCGTAGTCTATGTAGGCGGTCAGAGGCACCCTGCCCCACGCCGTCGTCTCTTCATAGCCGTATCCCGCCGGGTTGAACGCGATCACGCCCTGTGTGCCGTCCAGGATCACGAACTCGTAGGGCTCGCCCGGAGTAAAGTTGTCGACGTTGTTTGACGCGACATGCCGAAAGCTCCTGTGCACCGATTCGCTGCCGTAGTCTATGCCGCCGAAGCCGGAGACGCCGCTGACCGGGCCGCCTCCGGGCAGGAGAATGTCGACCGGGTCCGGGTGATTCGCGGGTACCGTAACTATGGCGCTCAGCACTGACATCATGACGGGCCGCCCGCCGCCGCTCACCCAGTATGAGTAGGAGAGCACGTACTCGCGGGGGTAGCCCGCTGGACGCAGGTACAGCTTGGCATTCTTGTAGTCGATCGCGTATTCGGAGGAACTGCGGATCGGCCGTCCCTGCTCCGGGATATTTCGCCGTCTCATCGGCCCACTTCGAACGATAATGGAGTTCGGTGCAGTGCCGTCAACCGGGCTGAAGTTCAGAATGTAGATCGAGACCTGCGGATTGTTGGTCGTGCTGTACAGGGGCGACTTCATCGGAGCCGGGATCTTCGTCGACTCGGAGTAGATGTGCCGGGATTTGTTGACGTCGCTGTAGTAGTACTGATCGGCGGCCACCACACTAGGCACCGTGAGCGGGTCCATGTCATCCGGGTCGAGGCCGGTCAGGACGCTTCCCGTGGCGGGATCGAGTCCGAGGATGCCGGCCGGGAGGTTGACGGTCATGCCCTTGAGCCGCTCCAACTCCGCCTGGGCAAGCCGGTTCGCCAGAGTGACGTTCTCGCTCTGCTTCACGACGAAGAAGCCCGGAGGGAACATGCGGACGATGACCAATATGCCGATGACAAACACGGCGAGGGCCGCTAGCACCTCGACCAGTGACATACCGCGCTTATCTGTGATGTGAGATCGAAGCCGCATGAGCTTCACCAACTGTCCTGTCATGAGTAGAATGCCCCTGCCCGGATGCCTCGTCCGCCTCTCTTCTACGACTATTTCGCAGGGGGAAATGTTCCGTCCGCAGACACCAAACGAGGTAACTGCCCGGCCTAGCCGCCGAGCAGCTACCTCTCGGTGCCAAAATCAGGTACTAGTTACGGGACTGCATTCTTCCAAACGACCGTCCAGTCAACCGTCGCATAATCATTGTCGTAGAGTCGGGCCGACGACAACGGCTTCACATGGCCGTCAAGGAAGAGTACGAGATCCATGCTGCCGGCATCGACGTTCGGTCCCCTGCCCTCACGGTGGTAGCTGCACCAGGTCACGACAGTGTCCTCGGGCGGCACCTTCCACCTGAGCTGGCGAACATACCAGGGATTGGTATCCAGCCAAGGCTTATCCGGCGGAGACTTCTCCGAGTCGAGCCACATCGGCGAGTAGTGGACCTCCCACGGAATAGGGCTCCCACCGGCAGGCTTCCGGTTTCGCGGTATCTGTACGTCATAGGTGCTGTACGGGTAGATCTTGAACGGCTTTCCGCCGAGACCTTCCCACCGATAGCCGCTCGACAGGTTGGGGAATCCGTGCATCGGGTCGTCGATCGTATCCATGTACGTGAACTCGCGCCCAGCCCCGTTCCTGACCGCCATAGGGCAGTAGAGGATCTGCTCTGACTTGATGTACTCGGGATACAGGGATGTAGCGCGGCCCTCCACGACACCCGGCGTGTCCTTGATGCTTATCGCTCCCGAACCACCATCGGGGCACGGGCCGGCAATGAAGTCGGGATACCTGCCCTCGTTCTGCTGGAAAGCCTTCATGGCCGTCCAGATCTGGTGCATGTTGCTGATGCACTGCGTCTTCTTGGCGTTCGCCTTCGATGATGCGACCACAGGGAACAGGAATGCCGCCAGCACTCCGATAATTGCAATCACGGTCAGCAACTCGATGACGCTAAAACCGTTTCGTTTCTTCAGCATAGTAGGTTCCTCCATCGTCCGGTGGAATAGGTCCTATCGATAACACAGGCCGGTTCAACTCAACCCGACGTAGTATCTCCAGATCTCGATCAGTTCCGCGCCGTAGAATATGGCGATCAGCGCGCCGGCGACCATCATCGGGCCGAACGGCACGTAGTCCTTCCGAGTCTTCTTGCCGATTGCTATCAGGCCGACCCCGATGATACTCCCCAGAGCGACGGCCAGGAAGAACGAGAGCAGCGCCTCGCTCAGCGCCAGGTTCGCTCCGATGGCGGCTGCGAGCTTCACGTCTCCGCCGCCGAGACCTTCCTTCTTGAACACGTAGTAGCTCAGGATCGCTATCGCCAGGAAGATCCCTCCGCTGACTACCATCCCAACCAGCGACTGCAGTATCGGCAGACCGTTCTCGAGTCCCGGGAACGGAATCCGGAACGCCTCGTATCCCTCACGCCTTAGCGCCAGACCGACCACCTCATGGCCGATGCCGATCAGGATGCCGAAGATACTGAGTTGGTCCGGGATGATCCAGTGGTCGAGATCGATGAAAAAGATGGCGATCAGCGCCGCCCCGAACAGCGCATACGAGACGAACGTCAGCAGGTCGTAGCTATACACGTAGTACAGGACTGCGAAGTACACAGCGGTGAGCAGCTCTACGGTAAAGTATCGCCAGCTCACCGGGGACTTACAGTACCTGCACCTGCACCGCTGGATCAGAAAGCTGAACAACGGGACCAGGTCCCACGCCCTCAGCAGCGTATCACAGTTCGGGCAGTGGGAACCCGGTCTGACTATCGACTCATCCCTGGGCATCCGCCAGATCAATACGTTCAGGAAGCTGCCGACGACCGCTCCATAGACAAAAGCTATTGTTATGCCAAGCCATTCCGGCATTAAGGGGTCCGCTCTTCCTAAGCTCTATGCTCCGGCCGCCGTCAGGTTGTTGATAACCGCGAGCAATGGCATAAACATGGCGATGACGATGAAGCCTACGGCGCCTCCCAGGAATACGATCATGAGAGGTTCGATCGCTGACGTAAGGCTCTGCAGAGCGACGTCTACCTCCGATTCGTAGAAGTCCGCGATCTTGCCGAGCATCTGGTCGAGAGCGCCGGACTCCTCACCGATGTTGATCATCTGTACGACCATCGGCGGGAACAGCTTGCTCTTCTGAAGCGGATCGCCGATCCGGTCTCCTTCACGGATCCTGGTCCTGGCCTCGAGGATCGCATCGCCGATGATGTCGTTCGATACGGTGCCTGCGACGGTCTCCATCGCCTGGAGGATCGGTACGCCGCTTATGAGCAGAGTGCCGAGCGTCCGGGAGAATCTGGCAAGGCAGATCTTGTGGTTCAACTTGCCGAAAACCGGCGCTTTGAGCTTGAACCAGTCGTATGAACGCCGGCCGATCTTCGTCTTGACGAACATCTGGAACGCTATGACGAAGGCGACCAGGATGATGACCATGAAGTACCACTTGCTGGTAAGGAAGTGGCTGAAGTTCATGAGCATCACGGTCATCACCGGCATGTCACCCTCCTTCATGCCGAGCTCGGTGAACAGTTCGATGAACTTCGGAAGGATGAAGGTGACCAGTCCGATGACGATGATCAATGCGACGATCATGACGATGCACGGATAGGTCATCGCGCCCTTTACCTTACGGCGCAACTCCATGTCCTTCTCGAGGAACGATGACAATCTCTGCAGGCTTTCCTCCAACGCGCCGCCGACCTCACCCGCACGGATGAGTCCGACGAACAGATTGCTGAAAACGTTGGGATACTTGCTCATCGCCTTCGAGAGAGTCTGTCCTGCCTGGACCTCCTGCTCGATGTCCTGGATGACTCGGCGGAGCTTGGCGCTCTGGGTCTGCTCACCGAGGACGTTCAGACATCGGACGAGCGAGACGCCGGCATCTACCATGGTGGAGAACTGGCGGCAGAAGATCGACAGGTCGGAGAGCTTGACGCGGCCGAAACCGCCGCCCGCGGACTTGGGCTTGGCGCTCTTGACCTGCTGGATCTTCATGACCATATAGCCCTGCTCCTGGAGCTTACGGGCGAGTACGGCCTCACTCTCGGCTTCGGAAGACCCTTGTCTCAGCGCGCCTGTCGTGTCCTTGAATGTATAAGCATAACTCGGCATCCGGATCACCTCCCACCCGGCACATCAGGCCGGGGGCGTTCCCTCAAAGATTTCCATTACCATTAGGTCTGGGGCCCGGGCGGCCACCGCCGGCTCCCCCTGTTGTGGACACCATGGTCTTGAACTCCACAGGGTTCATGGCGCGCGCCAGTGCGTCGTCGTAGCTGATGAGGCCCTTCAGGTAGAGATCACGGAGGCTCTGGTCCATGGTCTGCATACCGAGGGCTCCGCTGGTCTGAATGGCGGATGTAATCTGGTGCGCCTTGGCCTCGCGGATCAGGTTGCGGATAGCGGGCGACGCGGTCATGATCTCCATCGCGCAGACGCGGCCCGGGGTGCCGGCTCTAGGCAGAAGCGTCTGACAGATGACGGCCTCCAGGTTGTTCGACAGCATGAAGCGGATCTGCTCCTGCTGTTCCGGCGGAAAGACGTCAACCATTCGGTCGACGGTCTGCGGTGCGTTGTTGGTGTGCAGAGTAGCAAACACCAGGTGACCTGTTTCCGCACAGGTAATGGCGGTCGAGATCGTCTCGAGGTCTCGCATCTCACCGACCAGGATGACGTCCGGGTCTTCTCGAAGAGAGGCTCTCAGCGCATTGGCAAAGGACTGGGTATCCTGGCCGAGTTCGCGCTGGTTGATGACGCTCATCTTGTGGGTGTGGAGGTACTCGATCGGGTCCTCGATCGTGATGATATGATGGGCTGACTCGCTGTTGATCTGGTTGATCATCGCGGCGAGGGTCGTGGACTTGCCTGATCCGGTAGGCCCGGTGACCAGGATGAGTCCTCTGGGCTTGTGGGTCAGATCCTCGAGAATCGGCGGAAGACCCAACTCACGGATCGTCGGAATCCTGGTGGGGATGACTCGGAACGCCGTTGCGATGTTTCCCTTGTCGCGGAAGATGTTGACCCTGAATCGGGATAGCTTGGCGATCGAGTACGAGAAGTCCAACTCCAGGGTGGATTCGAACCGCTGGATCTGCTCGTCGGTGAGGATATCGTAGACCAGCCGCTGACTGTCTCGCGGGGTCAGTCTGTCATAGTTCGTATGGATTAGCTTGCCGTCGATTCGCAGAACGGGCGGCACGCCGACCGCAAGGTGCAAGTCGGACGCGCCTTTCTCTACGATCAGGCGCAGCAGATCATCTATATGGACCTCGTCCAGCGGGATGGTTCTCGACGCTTGGCGGGGCCTCATCTCAGTTGTTTGCATACCTTCCTGCAAAACACACCTCCAGGGATAGTGAGCGGTGTCCGGTATTCGGTGATCAGTGACCGGTGATCAGTGATCGGTGGCCGGCGTCTGATGGACTTGGTCACTGAAGGCTGATTGAGCTATCTTAGTGCTGTCCTGCCGTGAAGACGACCTTTCTGACCTCCTCGGCGGTGGTGATTCCGGCAAGCACCTTCTCGAGGCCGTCCTGGCGCAGCTCCGTCATACCGTTTGCTCTCGACGCCTCGCGGATATCAGCCAGCGGAGCGCGACGCACGACCAACTCCGCGATTTCATCGTTCATGCACATCATCTCGTGGACACCGGTTCGGCCTTTGTAACCGGTATGTCTGCACAGCTCACATCCGCGGCCTCTAGCCAGGGTAACGACCTCGTCCTTCTCCTTGGGCTGATAGCCGAGGATGCGAAGTTCAGACGCGGGAGCCTGATACTCTTCCTTGCAGTTCGTGCAGACCCTTCTCGCAAGCCTCTGCGCGATCACGCCGATGACCGTCGCGGAGATCAGGTACGGCTCAAGGCCCATATCGACCATTCGGATTACTGCAGACGGAGCGTTGTTCGTGTGCAGCGTCGAGAGGACGAGGTGACCCGTCAGGGCCGCTTCGACCGCGATCTCACCGGTCTCCAAGTCGCGCATTTCACCAACCATGATGATGTCAGGGTCCTGGCGCAGGAAGGATCTGAGAGCGGTGCTGAATGTCAGTCCCGCCTTGTTGTTCACCTGCACCTGGGAGATGCCGTTTAGCTGGTACTCGACCGGGTCCTCGACGGTGATGATGTTCTTATCGATGGAGTTGATTTTGTGTAGAACAGAGTAAAGCGTGGTTGTCTTGCCGCTACCGGTAGGTCCCGTCAACAGAATCATGCCGTTTGGCTGTACGATCAGGTCTTCGAGCCTGGCCAGGTTCTCCGGGGCAAACCCGAGCTTGGTCAGACCGATCATGACGCTGGACTTGTCGAGAATTCGGCATACGATCTTCTCTCCGTATACCGTAGGCAGGCAACTCACACGTAGGTCGAAGTCCTTGCCGTCTTTCCGGACGCCGATACGTCCGTCCTGCGGGATACGCCGCTCGGCGATGTTCATATCGGCCATGATCTTGAATCGGGAGATGAGCGGCGCCTGGATGTACTTCGGAACTGTCATCTCCTCGTGCAGTACGCCGTCAACGCGGTATCTCACGCGGACATGGCGTCTGTCAGGCTCGATGTGGATATCACTGGCGCCCATACCGACGGCCTGCTGGATGATGATGTTTGCGACTTTGATGATCGGGGCTTCTTCCGCGACCTTGGCCATCGCATCGACATCTTCTTCATCAGCATCGCCGCGGGACTTGTACGAATCGATCGCGTCTTGAACGCTGGCCAGCCCGCCGCCCAGACCACCCATGCCGGTGGTAGACGGCACTCCGAGCACGGAACTGACGGCGCCTGGGCCTGCGCCCGCTCCGCTGCCGCCGGAATCGCTGCCGCCGGAGTAGTTGCGGTCTATAGCGTCGAGGATGGAAGCTTCCGTCGCCAGAGCCGGCGCGATCTGGAGCCTGCTGACGGACCGCAAGTCGTCCAACGCCATGATGTTGTTCACATCCGCCATGGCGACCGTAAGTCGGTTGCCGTTCTTGAACAGAGGCATGACCTTATGCCGTCTGGCGATATTCTCCGGCACAGCATCGGTGGCGCCGGGCTGAATCTTCTGCGTGGTCAGATCAACGAAGGGTATGTTGAGCTGGCGGGCTCGAGCCTGCATGACCTGCTTTTCCGTAGCAAAACCCAGGTCGATGATCAGTTGTCCGATCTCCCCGGGTGCAGTCTTCTGCGCTTCTCTGACCTGCTGCAACTGCTCCATGGTCATGACTTGCGCCTCGACCAGCAGATCCGCGATATCCTTTCTCATCGTTGCCATTTAGTAACGGCCTCCCCAATCTCGTGCCGGTAAGCTCATAGCGGTTATCCGCAGCATTATAGCATTCCGGGCTGTCTGCCGCAACCGCCAGTCGGTGTTGTTACGGCATTTTTTCCAACCCGTCCAAGACCGCTTGCTTCATGGTATCCGCTGACGGCTTCCGACCGGTCCAAATCTCTAGTGATGCAGCCCCCTGGTAGACCAACATGCCGACGCCGTTCGCTATGCGGGCTCCGACGGCCTCCGCGGCCTCCAGTAGGCGGGTTTTCAAAGGGTTGTAGATCAGATCGTATACGAACAACCCGTCGTGCAGCCATTCGGATGGTACGGGCTGCTCGCCGGTGTTCGGGTGCATGCCGACCGACGTGCAGTTGACGAGAAGATCGGCCTCTGCGACCACCTGAGGGGCCTCCGGGCTGTCGAGCGCGACGGCTCGGACGGCGTCGTGCTCGTCACTCAGAACGGCGTTCATCTGCTCGGCAAGATCGATCGCTCGGCCGACCGTCCGGTTCACGACTGCCACATGAGCGCCATGCACCGCCAGCGCGTGAGTCACGGCTCTCGCGGACCCACCGGCGCCGAGCACGACGGCCCTGCTGCCGTCCGCCGACTTCCCTTCGGCTTCGAGCGATCTCATGAAGCCCTCGCCGTCGGTGCTGTATCCCTTCAGGACGCCGTCCACGTTGTGGACCGTGTTCACCGATCCGATCTCGAGAGCCTCCGGGCTCACCCAGTCCAGAAGTCCGATCACACGCTCTTTGTGAGGGATCGTCAGGTTCACTCCGACTATGCCGAGCGCCCTGATGCCCTCCAGCGCATTTTCAAGGTCGTCGGGACAGACATCGAACGGAACGTACACGAAATCGAGGCCCAACTCGCGAAATGCCGCGTTGTGCATTCCGGGGGAAAGGCTGTGCTGCACCGGGTGTCCGAAGACTGCGACCACCCTGGTACGTCCGGTCAATGGTCTCGTCAACTCACTGCTCCGCTTCTGTTTGACTGCAAGCATCGGGTGATTGTTCCCGCGCGCAGCGGCTTGGGATCGCCGATGGCTGCGGCGATGATGCAAGCGCACGCAAAATAGCTCTCTCGAAGATCCTGCTGATCTTGGTCCCGAAGAACTCACGCCGGCCGAGAGGCTTCACGAGTATGGTGTAAAGCCCCAATCTGTTACCACCCAGAATGTCGGTCAGTAGCTGGTCTCCGATCACCGCCGCCTGATCGGGAGCGGCCCCCAGCAGTTCGAGCGCGGGCCGAAATGCGCTCCTCCGCGGCTTCAGCCAGCCCTTTACGAACGGCAACTGCAACTGCTCGGCAAGGCGCTTCAGCCGCCCCGGATAGCGCGTGTTCGAGACGATGCAGAGCCTCATGCCTTGCGACTCGGCCTCCCTCAGCCAGGCCAGGACGGACTCCGGCACGTCGTATCGGTGCCACGGGACCAGAGTGTTGTCCAGGTCGAGGAGCAAGGCCCTGATGCCGAGCCCCCACAGGTCGGCCGTATCCACCGACGTCACGGACTCAGCCATCAGATTAGGGCGAAAGATCTCGAGAAAACCGCCGAAATCAGTTCGCACGTTCCCTCCTGGCTCTCTGCTGGGCCTGCTTGTGCTCGTCGAACGTATGCGTGAATATGTGAGAGCCATCGGGCCGTGCGACGTAGTAGAGGTACCTTACGTCGGCAGGATGTAGTGCGGCTTTGATCGATTCCAGGCCGGGACTGGCGATCGGACCGGGCGGCAATCCGGGATTTCGATAGGTGTTGTACGGCGAGTCGATCTCGTAGTCACGATAGAGCACGCGCTCCTTGTGGTAGCCGAGAGCATAAAGCACCGTGGCATCGATCTGGAGGGGCATGCCGATCCTGAGACGGTTGTGAATAACCGCGGAGATCAACCTGCGGTCCTTCGGTATCCTGGCCTCTCGCTCCACCAGAGACGCAAGCGTGATGCAGTCGTGCAGGCTCATGCCGCTGCGGGAGATCTCGTCCGCGAGCGGGTCCGCGACCTTGCTGGTGAACGCGTCGAGCATCATCTTGATGATCGATTCCTCGGATGCGCCGATCGGCACAAGGTACGTGTCCGGGTAGAGATAGCCCTCCAGGTTGTCGCCGGGATGCGTGAACGAGGTATCGAACGATCGGCCCTCGTTCCTCGCCAGTTCGACGAATCGATCGGCGGATCCCGACTTCTCGGCCTCGATGCGCTCACCGATCTGGCGAAGCGTGTATCCCTCGGGGATCGTGATCCATCTGGCGGAGACGTCGCCGCGAGCGATCTTGTCGAGCGCGGCCCTCGGACCGGCGGAGGGATCGAGCTCGTACGCTCCCGGCTTCAGACAGCAGCTCTGACCGGTGACGCGCGCTAGGAGCTTGAAGCCGACCGCGCTCCGAACGATGCCCTTCTCGGCGAGGATCTCGGCCACTTGGGAGGCTGACGACCCCTTGGGAATCATCACCATGACCTTCCCGCTCCGCCCGACAGCGGCGAACATGCTGTGGGCGATCCCGAGAAGGGCCACCGCGATGATCCCGAACGCTATCAGTATCTTGACGGGTTTACTCTTCATCTTGTACTTCTTCGCTATGCGAGGCAGCCTTCTGCCGGTCCATGTACGACTGAAGGATCACGGCGGCCGCGTGCTTATCGATGATCTCACGGCGTTTCTCACGCCGGTGACCGGTCTCGATAAGCACGCGCTCGGCCTCGGACGTGGTCAGTCGCTCGTCCCAGGTTTCGATCGGAGTACGGATACGCTTCCGCATCTCCTCCACGAATGCGAGCACCTTCTCGGCCTGGACGCCCGTGGTCCCGGAGAGCATGATGGGGATGCCTACGATGATGCGGGAGACGCCGTATTCATCAGCGAGCTCACGGACCTTGCCGATGTCTTTCCTGATGCTATCGGTGCGCCTGATGACAGTGACGGGATGCGCGGCGAACCCGAGTTCGTCGCTGACCGCCACGCCTATTGTCTTATCCCCAACATCGAGACCCATCAACCGCATTGTGGTCTCCCAGGCGCTTGGTCGGACCGATCCGCAGTCTGACGGCTACGCCTCGGCCTGCTGCCGGACCAACTCCTCGGCCTTGGCGAGGGCGTCGTCCAGCTTCGAGACGTCTCTGCCGCCGGCCTGCGCGAAGTCGGGGCGACCCCCTCCTCCACCTCCGGCGACCTTGGCGATCTCGCGAATGAGGTTACCCGCGTGGAAGCCGCGCTTCACCAGATCGGGAGTGACCTTGGTTACGAATGTCACCTTGCCATCCGACGGTCCGGCCAGCACGATCACCGCCGACTGCATCGAGTTGCCGAGGCTGTCGGCCATCGAGCTCATCTGGTCGGTATCGCTCGTCTCGACCCTGGTAGCCAGCAGCTTGACGCCGTTGATCTCGACGGCTCGCGAGGCAAGATCGCCCGCCTGAGCGGCGGCGGCCTTCTTCTGCAACTCCTCGAACCGCTTCTCCGCCGACTTGAGGGATTCCAGCGCGCGCTCGACTGCTTCGGGAACGTTGGCGGGATTGGTCTTCAGCATCTCGGCGGCGGCGGCAAGCAGCTTCTCCCTCTCGCGGACGTACTCCAGAGCGCCCTCGCCGGTGACGGCCTCGATCCTGCGGAGACCGGCGCCGACGCCCGTCTCGCCCAGGATCTTGAGGAATCCTATCTGCGAGCTTCGACCGACGTGGGTGCCGCCGCACAGCTCCAGACTGAAGTCGCCGATCCTGACCATCCTGACGATGCCGCTGTACTTCTCGCCGAACAGGGCCATCGCGCCGTCTTCCCTGGCCTGCTCGAGCGTCGTCTCCGTAATCTCGAGGTCCAGGTCCTCGAGGATCGCGCGGTTGGCGATCCGCTCGACCTCCTCCAACTCCTCCGGGGTCACCGGCTGGAAGTGCGAGAAGTCGAAGCGCAGGCGGTTCGGCTCGACCAGAGAGCCCGACTGGACTACGTGGTCGCCGAGCACCATTCGGAGCGCCTTGTGAAGTAGGTGAGTCGCCGTGTGGTTCCGCATGGTGGCCTTCCGCCGATGCGCGTCGATGGAGGCCGTCACCTGGTCGCCCTGCTTGAGCGCGCCCGACTTGACCGCGCCGGAATGGATGCTCAGGCTGCCGACCTTCGCCACATGCTCGACCGACATCTCCGTGCCGTCGGCCGAGATAACACCGATATCGGAGACCTGTCCGCCGGATTCAGCGTAGAACGGCGTCCGGTCGAGGACCACGTCCACCTTGTCGCCGGCCTGCGCGGAGTCTACCAACTCACCGCCCTTGAGGATGCCGACGACCCTGGCCGAACACTCGAAGGATTGGTAGCCGACAAACTCGGTCTCAGGCTCGGTCTTCTCGATCTCGGCGAGCGCTCCGAGGCTGCCGCCGAAAACGTCGGTGGAGATGTCGCTGCCCTCGCGGGCGCGCCGCCGCTGCTCTTCCATGGCGCTGTTGAAGCCTTCGACGTCAACAGTCAAGCCACGCTCGGCGGCGATCTCCTGGGTGATCTCCAGCGGGAAACCATATGTATCGTAGAGGACGAACGCCTCCATGCCGGGCATCTCGGTCTTGCCCTCCGCGGAGAGGTCGCTGATCGCCTCCTCAAGCTTCTGCATGCCCATGTCGAGTGTGCGGCGGAACTTCTCCTCCTCCGCCCGGGTCGTGCGGATGATATGATCGAGGCGCTCGACCAACTCAGGGTACGGGCCACGCATTATCTCGACGACCACCGGAGCGATCTTGTCGAGGAACAACTCGTTGAGGCCAAGCAGCCGGCCCTTGAGGATCGCGCGGCGGATGATGCGCCGCAGGACGTACCCGCGCCCCACATTCGAGGGGAGCACTCCATCAGCGATGCAAAAGACCGTCGAGCGGATATGGTCGGCGATCACCCGGAAGGCGATGTCGGTCTCCGTCTCGCCCACGGTGTACTCGTGGCCGGAGATCTTCGAGATCGCCTCGATGATCGGCTTGAACAGGTCGGTCTCGAAGTTCGTCGGGGTCCGCTGGAGGACGGCCGAGACGCGCTCGAGGCCCATGCCGGTGTCTATGTTCTTCTTCGGCAGCGGGGTGAGCACCCCACCCTCCTCGCGGTTGTACTGCATGAAGACGAGGTTCCAGACCTCGCTGAACCGGGCGCAGTCACAGTCCGGACCGCAGTCCGGCCGGCAGCAGCCGACATCTTTGCCGAAGTCGAAGAAGATCTCGGAGCACGGACCGCACGGGCCGTTCGGTCCCTCGCTGGGAGCGTTCGCAGGCCAGTAGTTCGACTTCTCGCCGAGCCGCACGATGCGCTCCGCCGGAATGCCGATCTTGTCGTGCCAGATGTCGTACGCCTCATCGTCGGTCTGGAATACCGTCACCCAGAGGTCTTCGGGCTTGAAGCCGATAACCTCCGTCAGGAACTCCCATGCCCACGCGATCGCCTCTTCCTTGAAATAGTCGCCGAACGAGAAGTTGCCCAGCATCTCGAAGAAGGTGTGGTGGAACGGCGTCGTGCCGACGATCTCCAGGTCGCCGGTCCGCATGCACTTCTGGGCGGTAGTCATCCTGGTCTTCGGGGGCACTCTCTCGCCGACGAAGAACGGCTTGAACTGCACCATGCCTGCGCTGGTGAACAGCAGTGTCGGATCGTCCGGCACGAGCGAATCACTCGGCGCGATCAGGCATCCCTTCGACTCGAAGAACTTCAGAAACTTCTCTCTCAGCTCGCTGCTTAGCATATAGGAAACTCCGGTGATCTGTTATCGACTGAAGTGATGGAGCGATGGAGTAATGGAGTAATGGAGTGATGGGTTCCCAATACCCCGATACTCCAGTACTCCAACACTCCAACACTCCAATACTCCACTACTCCGTTACTCCACTACCTCACGTTCATGAACGCCAGGGTGTCTTCCAGGCTCCTGACGCCGGTGGTCGCTCCGATGGCGGTGACACAGCACGCGCCGACCGCGTTGGCGAACCGGCCGGTCATCTCCAGGTCCCAGCCCTTCACGATGCCGGTCAGGAATCCCGCCGCGAAGGCGTCGCCCGCACCGCAGGCATCCACGGCCTCGACGTCGTACTTCGGGATGCGCACCTCGGCGTCGGCGGATCGGATGTAGCATCCATCCTCGCCCATCTTCAGGCCGACGACCTTCACGCCGCGGTCCATCAGCGCCTTAGCCACATCGGCCGGCTCGTGTTGGCCGGTGACCATCCGCGCCTCTTCGATGCTCGGAACGAAGTAGTCCATGTACGGCAGGCACGGCGCGAGCAGTTCCATCCAGCGGCCCCGGGAGTCCCAGGCCGTATCGAGCGATGTGATTATGCCCATCTCCTGGGTTTTCTTGAGCACGTTCGCGGTCGGCCGGCCGTCGAATGCCGGCATCAGGAACGATCCGGCGATATGAAGGACCTTCGCGCCCTTGATGTACTCGAAGTTGACGTCCTCCTCGACGAGAGTGGCGTTTGCGCCCAGATAGTGGATGAAGCTCCGCTCGCCGTCGCCGTGGATCATCACCATCGTGCCGGACGTGTTGTTCTTCGGATCGCGCACGACTCCTCGCGCGTCCATGCCATGGCTCTCGACCGTCTTGATCACGAAGTCGCCGAACCCGTCTTCGCCGACCTTGCCCATGATGCCGGTATCGATCCCGATCTTCGCCAGCGAGATCCCGGTATTGGTCGCGCAGCCGCCGGTATGAAGCTCCATCTGATCGCAGAGAACGAGCTTGCCCCGTCCGGGATACTCATCAACGGGCTTGCCGAGAACATCGGCTACGAGGATGCCGAGACAGACTACATCCGCCATGATAATCAGTTCCTTTCACATCTGGGGTTGAACGGTTGAGATGCCGGCCCGGACGGAGTCGTCAATCAGCGATACCGACAACATCGGGGTCAGCGCCCTCGGTGGAAGGCTCTGCACGGTGCTTCCGCGATTCCCGTCTCGCACGCGCAAGGGCATGCGGATCATCGGCAACCATTTCCCACGGGTCATCGTCGGGAGACGGTTCTTTCTCAGGTGGGAGAAGCTCGTACTTCACGAACAACGCTCGCAGAGCCCGGGTCAATATGACGCTGCTCAGACCCATGTAGAGAAGCGCCATAGGCAGTATCACGCCTACCGAGAAGCAAGTAAGGAGCATTATAGCAAACAGAACGCAGCCGGTAAAGGCCGGATTGTCGAGCGTGAGGAGGAACCCTCGCTTGATGATCTTGAGGGTACTCGGCCGCTGCTCGATCATTACCGGGTAGTGGTAAAGCGCGCTCATCATCCATACCAGCAGAGCGTAGAGGAAAAGCATGCCCAGCGCCTGGAAGAACATGCTCCCACGCGAGAAGTAGAACCAGGCGTTGACGCAGATCAGCGAGGTGATGAACACCTGGCTGAATGCGAGCAGGACGGCCCGGCCCCAGAACTCCTTCGCGCCCCGGAAAAGGTCGAGCGGCGAGGGATCGTCACGCGTGACGATCTTGCGCGCCGCGTAGTAGACTCCGGCGGCCAGAGGTCCGAGCAGCAGGATGTAGAGGGCGGCGGCGAACCCAATCCAGGCCTCTGTCGACTCGACCCTTAGAGCTGCCCAGCCGGACAGCGATCCGACCACGACTGTAAACCAGACGAAGCTGCATATGATGATCGTCCCTAGATAATCGTACGAGTCACCGAATGATTTCCTGATTGTCTTCCAGAATCCGGGCATGAAACCTCCTGGGGGATTGGAGTGATGGAGTATTGGAGTACTGGAGTACTGAAAGCCCATCACTCCACCACTCCATTACCCCGATACTATCTGCACCTTGATCGCGTCGCGGCCTGATGCGGTCTCCAGGGCCTTCGCCGCTTCGTCGAGACCGAAACGGTGCGTGACGAGCGGCATGACCTGGACCTGCTTCGAGGCCAGCATCTCGACCGCGCGGGCATGCGTGAACGGGTTGACGAACGAGCCGACGATGGTCAGCTCGCGGTAGAACACGTCATAGGGCGAGATCTGAACCATCTCGTGCGGGCTGACGACCCCGAACTGCAGGATCGTGCCTCCTCTGCGCGCAAGCTTGGGCGCTAGTTCGGCGGTCTGCGCGCGGCCCGCGCTCTCGATGACGACATCCGCGCCGACATCGGTGATCTGAAAGACCTCGGCTCTCACGTCGTGAGTCTGCGGATCGATCTGCACCGCCGCGCCGAGTTGGGCCGCCAGTCTGCGCTTCCTCTCGTCCGGCTCGCTCACGATCACGCGAGCGCCGGCGCTCCTGGCCAACTGGACCATCAGCAGTCCGACCGAGCCGGCCCCGAGCACTACCACGTGGCTCCCAGGACGGACCCTGGCCCGATCGATGCCGTGGATGCAGCATGCGAGCGGCTCGGCGAACGCCGCCTCGTCGAGGCTCACGCTGTCCGGCACCTTGTACGCCTGCGCCGCCGGGACCCGGCAGTACTCCGCGAACCCGCCGTCGTAGTTAACGCCGACCGCGGTGAGGTTCTCGCAGAGATGAATCTCTCCCCGCGCGCAGAAACGGCAGGTCCCGCAGACGATGTTCGGGTCGATGGTGACTCGATCGCCGACATGCAGGTTGGTTACCCTGTCGCCCACCGCGGCGATCTCACCGGAAAACTCGTGGCCCGGCACGACCGGGAATTTCACGATATGCTCTCCGGCGAATATGTGAAGGTCCGTCCCGCAGACACCGCATGCGTGCACCTTGACGAGCGCATCGCACTCGCCGATCTCGGGGACGGGTCTGTCTTCGATGACTAGCCTGTTCGGTTCGAGGAACACGACTGCTTTCATAGTGTATCTCCACACCTGACACGTCAGACGAGTCGACGCCGGCGGATAATCCTACTGCCGGGTAGGATTCGCACCGGTGTTCGGCGCGTCCTGTAGTCCCTGCATGCGCTGGTTCAGCTCCTTCGTCGATACCTGCACCATATCCAGGCCGACGAACAGGCTGTTGTTCTTCACCAACTCCTGAGCGCGCTTGACCGTGTCGTTATACGCCGAGACATCCATACCCTTCGCCTCGGCCTTCGCGATGACTTCTCGCAGCTTCCCGATGGCCTCCTCGACGACCTCGACCGGCAGGAACGTCTCCGCCTGAATGCCGGTGATCAGTGCGGGCTCGTCGGTAATCGGCAACTCGACCCGGTTCTTCTTGGGCTTGACCTCGATCCGCTCTCCCGACGGCCTGACGACGACCGCGGTCTGATCCGTCGGGACGTGGATGAGCGTCGGACCGTCCGGCGACCAGACGTAGAGATCGGCCGTGGCATCGGGCCTCATGATCACGTATCCCGAGAGCTTGCTGCCGAGCATCATGGTGCTCCCCTTCAGGAGCGATGGCAGCCACCACACGCCGCCGCTCAGCTTCCTGACCGACGCCTTCTCCGCGCCGTAGGGATAATACATGACCGATGGGCGGAACGAGGCGAACTGCTTGTCCGCGGCCGATGTCGAACCGTACTCCGCCAGCCACATCAGCAGACTCGCGCCGGTCGCCTTCTGAGAGATCGCCCTCTCGTCGACGAAGAATCCCTTCACCCCGAGGTCGCGCAGGTCATTGATGTAGCCGAACAACTGGTCCTTCCGCTGGAAACTCGCCTCGTCCGTGCCGATCCGGGAGATCATCCACATGCGGCGGGACGAGTGCTCAGCCAGTGAGAGCACGTTCGCGCTCTGATTCTGAACGCTCTTCGCTCCCCGTGACGGCACCGCGAGCCCATCAAAGCCGACCGATCCCTTGCCGAGGAAGATCGACTGGAGGTCGTTCGCGGTGAAGACGACGGGAACGTCGGCCACCGTGCGCTTCAGGAGATCGGAGACTCGATCGAGATACTGGCGCACCGACTCCGCGCGAAACTCCAGGAAATCGTTCCAGATAGCCGTAGTCGTCACGTTCACATCATGCTTACGGCCGGTCGTGTCGTTGTAGACGGAGCCGAGTCCCCTGCCCTGCCGCCACATGGGTATCAGGCTGACAGCCTCATCGAACGATGCGATCTCGTGCCCGAGCACCGACCACGCGACCTTCAGATCCTTAACCGTGCGGTACTTTCGCGTGAGCCACGCCGCGTACTCCAGCCGGAAGCCGGGCGACGTCGGTATGAGGTACTCCATATCCCCGTGAAGCCCCAACTGCTCGCCGAACGGATCGATGAAGAACCGCAGTCCCTTGCCGAACTTGATCCTGGGCAGGAATGCCGCCAGCCGATCGCGGTGCGCATCGACCTCGCTCCAGAGGTCGGGCAGGCCCGATCCCTGCGACCCATATGCGATAACCTTCTGTGGATAGATGAGGAGGATGTGCTCGATGCCCGGCTCGATGTCGGCCTGAATGCTGAGCGAGCCACCCGCGGTGATCGCCTGGCCGAGGTCCAGCACCGCTCCGGTCCTGGCGTCGCAGAGAGCGTAGAAGGCGAGCTTGCTGTTCGGAAGCTCGCGGGTGACCTCTCCGGGCATCTTGATGCCGGCGACTCGGTTCGAGGCCGGATCGATCGAGTAGCCCGTCAGCGGCGCATACGGGGAATCATCGAGCTCGATGCCGTAGGTGAGCCCACTGCCTTCGAGGAGGTCGATGATCTTCTGCCACGCCTCGACCGGAATGGTGGACACACGTTTGCCCGGGCGGATGAGGATGTCCTTCACGCCGGCAAGGACGAACGACTCGAGATCGGCCTTGTCAGCGGCGAGGTTTTCCTCGGTCTGAGCGGCCGCCAGATATCTGGGCTTGAAGACCACCCCGAACGGCAGATACGGGGAGCCGTCCCAGATCAGAGTGTGGGCCTCATTGATCGTCCATACGTGCTTATTGCCGTCCCGGTCCTGGTACGTTCCCCCGTAGGCTCCGGGGACTGCCAGCATGGCAAGGCAGACTAGTACGACTACTCGAGCGGTCAGTGTTCTCATCATGGTGCTCTGTTCTCCGCTGAAACCACCGGATAGCTGTCCGGCCCATGAGGCCGCACGGCCACTACAGAGGTATATACGCAGAATTCAGCTACATCCTCTCAGGCGCGCTGATCCCCAGCAGTCGAAGGTTGTTGGCCAGAACCGTCCTCGTCGAGTCCACGAGTACCAGCCGTGCAGCCGTGAGCGCCGCATCTTCGCTGATAACCCGACAATCGCCGTAGAAGCTGTGGAACACCGCCGCCAGATCCTGGGCATACCGTGTGAGCCGATGGGGCTCGTATGTCCGGCCGGCCTCCATGACCACGTCCGGGTACTCGCCAAGCTTCTTCATCAGGTCGATCTCCGCCTCGTGGCCCAGCACCGACAGATCGACATCGCGGGCGGCGGGAATCTGAAGACCGTCCTCTTCCACCGCCTTCCGGAGTATGCTGCAGATTCGGGCGTGCGCGTACTGCACGTAGTACACCGGATTCTCGTTCGTCTGGGACTTCGCCAGTTCGAGATCGAAGTCGAGCCCGCTGTCGGGGCTCCTCATGAGGAAGAAGAACCGCGCCGCGTCCTTGCCGACCTCATCCACAAGGTCGGAGAGCAGCACGACGTCGCCTGCGCGCTTCGACATCATCACGAGTTCGCCGCCGGAGTAGAGGCGCACGACTTGGAAGATGATGATCTCGACCTTGTCGGCGTCATATCCGAGCGCGGCAATGGCGGCCTTCGTCCGGGCGATGTAGCCGTGATGGTCGGGACCCCACACGTCGATGACCTTGTCGAAGCCGCGGTCGAGCTTGTTGGCGTGGTAGGCGGCGTCGGCGGCGATGTATGTCGGCTGGCCGTTGCTCCGAACGAGCGTCCGATCCTTGTCGTCGCCGAACTCGGTCGACTTCAGCCAGAGCGCCCCGGCCTTCTCGTAGGCATACCCACGCTCCTTGAGCTTCTCGATGGCCTCCTGGACCTTGCCGGAGTCGTGCAGAGTCTGCTCGGAGAACCAGACGTCGAACTTGATGCCGAACTTCTCCAGGTCGGCTTTCTGCTCCCTGAGCATCATTTCTTCGCCGAGATCGGTGAACGTCCTGATCCTCTCGTCCTCGGGCATAGAGAGGAACTTGTCGCCGTGCTCCGCCACGATCTCCTTTGCGATATCCATGACGTACTCGCCGCGGTAGGCATCCTCGGGGAGCGGGAAATCCTGGCCGAGGGCCTGCATGTACCGGGCGTTGATCGACCGACCGAAACACTGCATCTGATGGCTCGACCGCGCATCATTGATGTACGACTCACGAGTGACGTCGTAGCCGAGCGCCTCCAGCATGCTGGCGATCGCGTCGCCGGTCGCGCCTCCGCGTCCGTGCGCGACGTGGATCGGCCCATTCGGGTTGGCGCTCACGAACTCGACCTGGGCCTTCTGCCCCTTGCCGATGTCCGTGCGCCCGTAGGCCTCGCCCTCGTCGGCGATCCGCAGAACGATGTCATGGAGCCAGGTCGGCTTCAGGTAGAAGTTGATGTAGCCGGCGCCCGCGACTTCCGCGCGCTCTATGAGGCCGCCGAGACTTGGAAGCCTGGGGATGATCTTCTCGGCCAACTGGCGGGGGGCCATGCGGGCCTCTCGCGCCATCACCATCGCGATGTTGGTGGTGTAGTCCCCGAATGCCTTGCCCTTGGGCGGCTCGAGTGTTATCTCGGGCAGCCGGTCGTACTGGATCTCACCGGCTTCCCTGGCTTCATTCAGCGCCTGCTCGACGGCGGCTGCTAGTCTGTCCCGAATCATTGTCTCTCCTAACCCTTGTTCTGTTCCTCGCATGAGCAAGCGTTCAGCTCATCCAAAAGCGCTTCGACGTCGACTCCGTGCATGGTCGCACCTTCATCGATTGTCTCCGCAGAGGATATCAGGCATATCGCGCAGCCCATCCCGTGAGCGGCAAAGATCTCCGGCGCGCGCGGGCAAAGCTCCATAACCCTGGCGATAGTCATATCCTTGGTGATCTTGCAGTCGGATTCCATGGCAGATTCCTCCAAAACATCAGAACAGAGTCGGCGCTGCTCTATGCAGAAGCTCCCCGACGCTGGTCATCGACGCCGCGCCCAGCATCACCTGGGGCATGCCTGTGTTCCACACCCTCCGCCAACCGGTCACCTGGCGGGCGGGATTCTCACGATATTGCTCGAGCAGGCTTTCGCCCGCGCGAATTCCACTCTCCAACTGCTTCCGATTCGCCGGCTTCGTGGTTATGTAGTGCTGGAAGTACGCACCGATCACGCGCCATGCGAACACCATGACGAAGATGGTGATCATCGCCACCACCTCCAGCGATACCAGATCCGACACGAGGAAGAACAGCACCACCGCTGCCACGATATTCGTCCCGCACCTCGGATGCACCCGAGGCATCCGGCTCACGATCTCCGGCTTCAACGGCTCGCCGCGCTCGATGGCGTGGACTACCTGGTGCTCGGCCGCATGGTACCCGGACAGCGCCGCCACCCTGAGGAGCACGAGGAACAGCGGAATCGACAGGCCGATCATGATGCTCCGCGCGGTCTCCGCCCACGGCGGTCCGACCGACGTCGAGAGCAGGATCGTCCACAGCTTGAAGCCGAGTGTATGCTCGACACCCCACGCCAACCCGGCGACCAATCCGATCGCGAGGTAGTTCAGCAGCATCAGGGAAACGCCGGCGAGGAACAGCGCCATGTCGCTCGCCCCGGCGCGGACGTGCCCCGTGGTCAGGTAGACCCCCAGGGGAGTCGCCAGCCCCGCGATCGACGGCGGGCGCATGCTCAGGGTGAGAGCGCCATTGACGTCCTGGCGAATCGCAACACCCAGAATGCGGCCATAGTCGTCCACTATCGGAAGCACCTGCACGCCGTGCTCGTCCATGACCTCCGCTGCCCGGCCTACGGACATGTGCTGGTTTCCACATACGATGTCGGTGGACATCACGGTATGGACGGGCGTGAGCGCCGCATCGGGACTGCCATCCTGCTTGACGAGCGCTGACAGGACGCCGGCCTCGGTGATGACGCCCACCAGGCGCCCGGTGTCGAATACCGGCAACTCGGTCGTCCCGGCGGCCTTCATGGCCTCGGCCGCTCTGCCCACGGTATCGTTGGCAGACACCGGTGTCACGCTCTTCACGATATTGAGAATCGGCCTATCCCGCATATCCCAATCCAAAGCCTTGCAAAACTCGTCCGATATGTGCTATCATGGCCGTTGTGCGTCTCCATACTTCCGAGACTCGACAGTTTTTCCACCGCATCAGGAGGAGGTTTACTCGATAATGGCACGAACATGTGATGTCTGCGGAAAGGGTCCGCAGTTCGGTCAGAATATCCGCCACCAGCACTCGGGATCGTGGGCCATGCGCGCTCCGAAGACCAAGCGCAGATGGAATCCGAACCTGCAGACGGTCCGCGTCGCCCACGGCGGCAGCACCCGCCAGGTAACGGTGTGCGCCAAGTGCATCAAGGCCGGCAAGGTCGTCAAGGCCTCGTAGGGCGATCAGACCTGACCAAAAAGCTGAACACGAATGGCACGAACAGACAGACGAGTTTGCTTCGTGCCATTTGTCTGTTCATGGCATCCGTGTTCTATTGGACCCGGATTCCGCAGGGTGAGACACCGACCGGATGCATCGGCAGGCGGTACTTCGCCCTGCACCGTAGACAGTCGATTATACTATAGTCGCCCTGTTTTCGCAACCCAATCGGCAACCATCTCCGGCGTCTCCAGGCACGCGGCGCCGCTCTCCGCGAGGCCGTTGAGAAGACTCCGCACCTCGCCGTCCATGAAGTCTCGGTCGGCGTAGGATTCCTGCCGTCCGACGACCGCCACACGCTTCCCCTGCTCCATCGCCCGAACCGCCGCGCGAAGGTTCGTCACGTTGCCCGGCCCGAACGGCGTCTCCGCCACCACTACGACGTCGGCGGCCGATATGAAGTTCCAGTTGGCGGCTTCCGCTGCCTCGGAGACCGGGGAGAAAGGCGCATCCTCGACGTACTCGATGCCGAGCGATTCCGCCGCCTCCTGGTCCGAATCGCCGATGTTGATCACCCCCGCGGTGACCTCGCACCCGATCTCGAGCAGATTCGTGAATACCGGCAGCCCGCTCCCTCCGCCGCAGATGACGTGGACCTTCGGCCTCGACTCCCCGCTCGCCTCGGCGAACCGAGCCGAGAAGGCCCGACTGCCTGTAGAGAGGATGTAGGGCCGACCGGAGGTCGGATGTCTGCGCACCCACACGGATGTCCCGTAGACCCGGCGGACGTTGTCGGCGGTGATGACCTCCTCCGGCGTGCCGTCGGCATACAGGCGTCCGTCCTTGATCATCAGCAGGCGGCTGCAGAACTCGGCGGCGAGGTTGAGGTCGTGCAGGACTACCACTACGGTCTTGCCGTGGGTACCGTTCTCACGCTTGAGGAGATCGAGTATCTCGACCTGGTAGCTCAGGTCCAGGTGCGCGGTCGGCTCATCGAGGAGCAGAACATCGGTCTGCTGGGCGAGTGCGCGCGCGATGATCGCCCGCTGACGCTCTCCACCGCTCAACTCGCCGATCCTGCGGTCCGCGTACTGAAGCAGGTTCGTGCGCTTGAGCGCGTCGACTGCGAAATCGAGGTCGGACCGCTTCTCGAGCTCGAAGCGACCGAGGTGCGGCGCGCGACCCATCAGAACTACCTCGAGGACGGTGAACTCGAAGGCTACCGGGCTGTCCTGCGGCACGACGGCCAGCATCCGGGCAAGCTCGCGCCCGCGGATAGTGGAGATGTCGCGTCCGTGGAGGGACACGATGCCGTCCGCCGGCCTGAGCGCGCCGACCATCGTGTTGAGGAGCGTGGACTTGCCGGAGCCGTTCGGGCCGACGATGCCGACGAACTCGCCGGCGTCGATATGGAGGCCGATATCCCGCAGGACATCGGTGGAGTCGTAGGCCACGCGTACGTTATGCAGCTCGAAGAGTCTCGACATCCGGATGAAGCGCCAGCATCCGCTCTCTGGATATCGCCATGAAGACCTCGGTGCTGTCCGGTGTCATCCCGTCCCAGCCTCCGGTCACGACGAAACCGCATTTCTCGTAGCAGCGGATGGCCCTCTTGTTGAAGTTGAACACTCTGAGCCTGACTTCTTCCAGACCGAGTTCGCGGAAAGCGTAGTAGAGCAGAGTCTCGATGGCATCGGTCCCGTAACCCGCGCCACGGGCCGATCGCTCGCCGATCAGGATGGTGAGCCTCGCCGACTTCTCCCGCCAGTCGATCCGGTGAAGATCGACGTAGCCGATATGCCTCCCGGTCCGGTCATCGATGGCGAAGACCACGGCGGATGGGTCGGTCTCCAGGTTGATCCGCCACTGGTAAGCCTCGGGCGACGCATATTGCTTCGCAAGAGGCCGGCCGGTGAACAACACCTGAGTCTCGACATCCTGCAGCCACTCGACCCTGCGGTCGAGGTCGCCGTCCCGCAGCGGCCGAAGCCTCACTCTGCGTCCATACAGCTCGGGTCCGATCATCGGCGGTCCACCTCCATCCGGATTAGCAGCACGGTCATCTGTCACCATTGTTGTCACGGATGGATGGATCGGAAACACCGATTTTGCCTCCTGATGTTGGGGCCGGATTTCAAATCCGGCCCCAACATCAGGAGGCCGCGATCGGGTATCTCAGAGCAGCTTGATGATAGCACAACCGTCTGCACGAAGCAAGGCGACGGTATCGGGTCTCGGGGCTCGGGTTTTGGGGAACCCCATGACCCAAAACCCACAACCCATAACCCCTAGAAGTAATTCAGATGCATCGCCTCGCGAACCTCGGCCATGGTCTTGGCGCCTTCCTCACGGGCGCGCTCCGTGCCGGCGCGGAGGATGTCTTCCACCAGCTTCGGGTTCGCCTCGTACTTCGCTCGGCGCTCGCGCATCGGCTCGAGCAGTTCGTTCAGCTTGGCGGCGAGGCGCTTCTTGCAGTCGACACAGCCGATCTCCGCGGTCTCGCACGCAGGACGAAGCTCGGCAACGAAGTCGGGGTTGAACACCTTCTGGTACTCGAAGACGGTGCAGACATCGGGATGGCCGAGATCGGTCCGGCGCATCCGGGCCGGATCGGTGACCGCCATGCTGACCTTCTGCAGGACCTCCTTTTCGGAGTCGCAGAGGTAGATGCAGTTGCCGAGGCTCTTGCTCATCTTGGCGTTCCCGTCGATACCGACGAGGCGTCCGACAGTGCCTACGAGCGCTTCCGGCTCGACGAGGACCGGCTTGTACAACTCGTTGAACCGCCGCGCGATCTTGCGGGCGAACTCAATGTGCGGCACCTGATCCGCGCCGACCGGCACGAGGTTCGCCTTGCAAAACGTAATGTCCGCCGCCTGGCTCACCGGGTAGCCGAGGAACCCGTAGGTCATGTCCTGGTAGCCGTACTGCTTGGCTTCCGTCTTGATCGTCGGGTTGTGGCGCAGGACGTTCACCGTGACGAACATCGAGTAGAAGACCGTCAGTTCAGCGATCTGCGGGACCATCGACTGCACAAAGATCGTACACTTCTCGGGGTCAAGCCCGACGGCCAGGTAGTCCGTCGCCACCTGGAGGAGGTCCTCCGGCAGGCGCTCCGGCGACTCGAAGTTCGTCGTCAGCGCCTGGACATCCGCGATGATGATGAAGGTGTCGTACTCATCCTGGAGCTTCACTCGGTTCGCAAGCGAGCCTACGTAGTGCCCCAGATGAAGCTTGCCGGTCGGTCGGTCGCCGGTCAGTATTCGTCCTTTGCTCATGAAGTCCCCCTTGGAGTATTGGAGTATCGGAGCACTGGAGTAATCGGATCCCACGGCCCCACCACTCCAGCACTCCATTGCTCCATCAAACGGAAAGGGCCGGGAGCTTCGTCTCGCCCCAGGCCCTTGGACTATCTACCAGGAAGCCGCGAGCGAGCGTTCAGAGCTTGCCCACGGCCATCCGAATCGGATGCTCTGCCGAAATCAGCTTCGGCCAGCCGGCGGACAAACCCTCTGCGTCCACCGCCAAGCCCAGTTTGTGCGCGAAAACCGGTCTGATCTCATGTCGAAACACCACCGACAGTCTACCACGGACCGAACAGACGAGTCAATACCGATGCGTGAAAACCCGTGATTGTACCGGAAGCGCCCTGTCTCCCCGGCACGGGCCGGTAATCCTCTATCCTGACCGGCATCTGCTCGACATCCGAGACCCCGGATTTCGAGAGCCGGCACTTGAGGATCGCGGTCTCCTTGCAGTTGCGGAACGCCGAGTCGAAAAGGAAGTTCCCGAGGCTGTAGGCGATCACTCCGCCGTGGTACTTCTCCACCTTCTGCAGGACGTGCGGATGATGTCCGAGGATCAGGTCCGCGCCCGCATCGATGATCCTGTGCGCGAGTTCGACCTGCGACTCCCGCGGGACCGTGCTGTACTCGACACCCCAGTGCAGGCTGACGACCACGACATCCGCCTGACGGGAGGCACTCCGGACCTCCGACTCGATCGTCTCGGGATCGAGATAGGCGGAAGTCGGCGCATCAGGCCGGAACCATGCGCCCTCGGAGAGCCAGGCGTTCCTCGCGAGGAAGGCGATCCGAAGGCCCCTCACGATGACGATGGTCGGTCGCGCCGCGTCCGCCGGAGTACCGCCGGCGCCGGTGTGGGCAATCCCGGCCTCGTCGAGGCAACCGATAGTCTCGATCAGGCCGGAGCGATTGCAGTCCAGGGTATGGTTGTTCGCCAGGGACACGATGTCGAACCCGGCATCCGTAAGAGCGCCGACGTTCGCCGGATCTGCCTTGAAGGCGATCTGCTTGTTGATCTTGATCCCATCCGCGGACAGCGGGCACTCCAAGTTGCAGAACGCCAGGTCCGCGCCCCGAAGCACGTCCCTGACCTCGGCGAACGGCCATTCGACGCCATGCCGCTCGATACGAGCATCGATCGCACGGTCGAGCATCACGTCACCGACCGCCACGAGCGTGACGGCAGGCTCCGTCTGCGTTGGGAACATCGTCGGACGTCTGCCGCAGCCGCCCAGGCAGGGAAGCAGCATTATCGCCATGCACAGGATCAGGCGTCGTGATATCAGCACCCCGTGCGAGGTACCTCCTTGGGGATGTCCTCGCCGGTCTTCGCGCCGTTCATGAAGCTCTTGATCCATGCGGGGGCCGGAGGCGCCCCACCCGTCTTGAGCATCTTCTGCCACTCCTCATCGGTCAGCCGCTTCGACAGGGGATGCGCAAACTCGTAGTAAGAGAAGATGGCGCCTCTGGTCAGATAGAGCTTGCCCTCGATCGGGACGACGACGTAGATCTCGTTAGCATGACCCACTCCCTCTTCGAGACACTGGTTCGTCCATGTGTGCACATCGGCTATCTGTGCCATGTCCTTGTCCGCTTCACTGGTGATGTCATGCCAACCGGTTGCGCCGTCCTGTATCACCGACAGAGTCAGCAGTTCCAACTGCCCGCCGTAGACCTTCAGGCGGTAATACTCCTCTTCGGTGATCTTCTTGTTAGTCAGTTCCTTGACCGATATGTTCCGAAGGAGAGTGAGCAGGTCCTCGAACTGGCCGAACTTGTCGCTCATTTCCGCCGTGATCAACCCGCGAGCTTTCAGCCCGGCCCGTGATGCCTTCGTGAGCCAGAGCAGCCTCTCATAGAACTCCACGTTCGGCTCGACGTAGCCCTTGGGAGGCGGTGGCTCTTCATCACCACCGCCGCATTCGGCTCCACTCTGCTTGGCGTACAGAATAGTGTCATGCCTGAGCTCTGCCCAACTGGCCAGCGATGTGTTCAGACTCTTGTCCTCCCAAGCCTGGTTCCTCATGAATGACGGATACCCATCGCCGAACCGGTCAAGAAGCGAGTCGAGACTCCACATCCATCCCCAGTAGAGGTTCGACCGCCATGTCGTTCCGGGAACGGCATCGAACTCCTTCCGAAGCTTGTTCCGCTCAGGCACGTACTCTTCCCACAGTCTGGGCTCTTTCATCACGTTGTCCAGGATATCGACCGCTCGTTCCGAGCCGAGAACCGCCATGACGTCCAGGCCCAGGGGGAACACGCGCATTGGTGGTGCGACCAGCCGCTGGAACATCTCGCTATCAGGGATGTACCGCTGGCCCATGAACTTGAGCGCGACTCCCTTGGGCATCCCGTCCAGGTCGACATCGATCCTCGGACGAGGAAGTCTCTTCATCTCAGCGTAGACCTTCTTGAGCTTGGCCTCATCCTGGAGGTCGGCATAGGACGCGCTCTTGCCGTACACCTTGTCCATGATCTCCCTGAACTGGTATGGAGTTAGATCGTCACACGCGCCAACATAGAACACGGTCGGCTGATATATCCGCTCCCAGGTCTCGATCGCGGGTTTTCCGTCGATCTTCGCGTCGAAGAGCATCTTGGTGAGCAGAACGGCCTGTCGGATCTGGGGCCAAGCAGGGCCCCCTCCGATGTGGCCGGTATCCGTGCTGACATCGGGGGCATCGGCGGGGAACGGCATGTAGCCGTACCACATCATCGCCTTGAAGAACTTCTTGAGCCTGTCACTCCGAGTGTAGTGGCCCCGGGGGATGAACTGCGAGTAGTCGGGCTTCCATGGGAAGAGCGCGGACATGACGCGCCCCTCCGCCTTGTTGATGAGGCCCAACTCCTTGGCCAGGATGCTGTTCCGCTCCGCCGATGACAACTGCACCTTCCTGCCCAACACGCTGGCGGGGACGGCGAAGTAGACCTCGTTCATCACGGCGGCCTTCTTCCACTTGGCGTCCGTCATCCGCCCGGCGACGGTCTTGCTCTCCTTCACCATCGAATCGGTCATCGTGCCCAGGACGTCGTAGAGCTTGCCCGATTCCATGCTGCGGAGCGTGAAGTCGTAGAATATGTGATAGACCTGCAGCACACTGTCCGTGGTGATGAAGCTGGGGACGTTCTTGTAGTCGTTCTGTTCGTAGATGAAGAAGAGTTGCTGCTCGTCGGTAGGTCGCGCGAAGAACGCGTTCTTTGCCAGGAGCGCTTTCTGCTCCGGGGTGAACTTGCCGAACTGCTTCCAGTTGACCACGTTACTGAGGTCAGGCTTGACCGTGTAAGGAGCGACGGCAGCCTTGAACTGCACCGGCTTGTACGCGATGTCGAACCCCGTGTTCTCGAACTTCGCCTTCACCACCGCTGCTACCGGTGTGGCGGAGGGCGGCTTGTCGAGCACCTGTTCACGCTCGACCTTCTTCCCTCCCCAGATGCCGTGGGTCGCATAGACGACCGCGGAGACAATCACGACTAGCAGGATAACCGCCAGATGCTTCCTTCTCACTGAGGCGCCTCCTTAAGCTGCAGACTGTTGTCCTTCCAAACATATACTCGCGTCGATGAACCGCTTCTCACCCAGACCGAGTGCTTCCCCAGGCTGCCCAGTACTTCGAGACCTGACAACCTGTCCGACCGGGCTCCGCTCCACTCGCCCGTGACGCCGAATCCGTCCCACTTGTAGACCGCAAGCTCGTTCGCGCCGTCTTTCGTCTCCTCGACGGCGACGACCCGGACTCCGGACCCGAAGTCCGCGAGCGTGAAGTCGGTGAACGGCCGGGAGAGCCTCGATCCGAGCCACTTGGGGTACATCGTCTTGCCATTCCAACTGTAGATGAACGGCCGTTTCGCCATCACGGGGTGGAACCGCGCCTTCTTGTAGACGCCGGCCATCAGGTCTTCGCTTCCGTCCCCATCCACGTCGCCGATCTGGATCTTCCACGGCTTGAGGGCCTGGGAGAGACCGCTCCACATGAGGCGCAGGTCGTCCTCTCGCACCTCGTACAGGCTCACGGGTTCCTCGCCATCGGTCAGGACCGCGAGGCACCGCTTGCCGTTGAAGTCGGCGAGGAGAAGTTGGCTGATGCGGACGCCATCCAATCGAACATGCGCGCCGGCGCCGACCGTGATGTCGGCGTATCCGGCGTGGTTTCGAGCAGATGCATGCACGTCCCCCAGAGCCGCCTCGATGCTCTCGGTCTCATGCGAAGGTTTGGAGCATCCCGACGCGAGAACCAGCAGCAGGCCAACGATCCATAGCCGTATGGTCGATGTCATCATGGGGTAATACGATGCCGTGCGGCATCATGTTACATGCTTTGCGTGCAGAGGATTCGCGGGTGGCTTTGTGATCCGATCAGAATGCGAGTGACGCACGAAGCTCCAGGGCAGTGCCGTCCGAGACGGACGCGTCCGGACGGACGATCCTGTATGGCGCGATCCGAAGCGCCAGCGACTGACTCGGTGAGATGTCGTACGACGCCATAAGCGACAGGTACCGCCTAGAACCCCGCTCGGGCGGTCCAGGATCCTTCTGCCGCTGATTGAGGTACTCGCCGATCAGATTGATCCTGTCCGAGACGGAGTACTCCCCTCTGAGGTAAACGGCCCTGGAGTTGGGGCCGATCGGACTCCCGATAACCAGCGTGTCGTGGATATACGCCAGCTCAGGAACGTCGTCTCTGGTCGCGCTGTACGTCAGTTTGTCGATCTGGGTGAACTCCGCTGTGAACGACGAGTACCGATCGCCGGGAAGCACATTCGGCACGGAGACTCCCAGTGTGACGCCGGCCTTGCGGGGGCGCGTGTACGAATCGCCGATTATCCTCGGCGCCGTTATGTCGTCCACCACCAACTCGCCGTAGACCATGGCCCCGCTCGGCATCCGGTAAGACAGATCGGCCGCCACCAGACAGTTGATCCGCTGGTCATTGTCGAGGAACAGATGCTGGTAGAGATAGAAGGGCATCACCGCCATGAGCGGGCTGGGCATCTTGTTCAGCTTGGCGGTCTCGCTGACGCCCAGATGCCAGCGGTTGGAGAGCGGCTTCTCGTACCTGCGCCCGATCAGGTAGAGGCGCTGGCCCGTGTCTCTGAACATACCTGCGAACTGCGTGACCTTCACCTCGCCGATCAGCTTCCCGAAATCCAGGTCGGCTCCGGCGCGGACCTGCCACAGCGCCGGCCCATTGTCCGACAGTATCAGCGATCCGGTGTATGCCGGACTCCAGTTCTGATAGGAGCGCCCGACGAGCCATGACACATCGCCGCTCTGCCCACGGACGAACGCCTTGTCGTACTTGTTCGTCGTTCTGAGAACGTGAAAGACCTTGTCCTCGTGCTCCGCCACGGTGCAGATGGCAAACATGCTGTCGGATATGTTCAGGAATCCGGAGAGCCTGTAGGTGCCATCGGAGGGCGACGGGCTCGCGGGATCCTGATCCACCGCCAGATCTCTCACGTAGCCGAGCAGAAACGCCTTGCCGTCAACCGGCAGGGCCAGGTCCGCTGAGAGACCGGACCACTGGGAGGCGACATCTGGAGCTACCTCAGCCAATTCCGGACCGAACTCAGCGACCAGGTGGTTGATCAGCGAGGATTGCCTGACGTTCGGGCTCTCGGACTCGGCCTTCCGGACGACGGAGGCGACCACCCCCGCCATCTCCAGCCTGGTGAAGCGCCGCTCGCCCTGAAACGTCCTCGCGGACATGCCGGGCACGAGTCCATCGGCGGCAAGGCTCATGAGAGCATCGTGCGTCCAGTCCCCAGGGGATACCCGATCGGTCGAGACGATGCTTCGCTCCCCGGCGAGAGCACCGACAGCAAGGATGAGAAGCGATGCCAGTATCAGAACGGCGGTGTTGAGCGGGGCATTCTTAGCCATGAGACTGTTCCTTTCATGACCAGAGGATCGAAGGCTCCGGAGACCCCGGACGAGCCGGGAACTCCGGGAGCCGATACATCGAAGAATGGCGCGGCGGACGCTCAGTCGTTGGCGGCGCGCAGGGACTCCTCCCGGGCACCCGTCAGACGTCCTACGGAAGCGAGAACCGTCTGCTCGGTGAGAAGCACGCTCTCTGCGGTCGGCGGGAGCGGCTTGCTCACGCTGTTGTAGTCGCTGGTAATCATGGCGATTGGGGTCATCACCAGGATATACAGATCGAGCAGCAGTCCGCGATTTCGGACGTAGTAGCAGTCGAGATCGATGCGCTCAGCGTAGTCGGTAGACATGGTGCGCTTGATCTGCCAGTAGCCGGTCAGACCGGGCTTCACGGAGAGCACATACTCTCTTCTCGTGCCGTAAAGGAGGCTCTCATCGTGGGGCACGGCGCGCGGGCCGACGAGGCTCATCTCACCCTTGAGTATGTTGATGAACTGCGGAAGCTCATCGATATTGAGCAGCCTGAGCCACTTGCCGACCTTCGTAATCCTCGGATCCTCGTAGTTGCCCTCTGTGCCATAGCCTCCGTTTGCCGCGTGCTCCAGGCTCAGATCAAGCTCCATCCTGTGCGCACCGGGCACCATCGTTCGCAGCTTGAGCATGTCGAAGCCGCTGCCGTTCCGACCGACCCTCCGCTGGCGAAACAGAAGGGGTCCGCCGTCGAGTTTCACGAGTATGCACGCTGCGACGAGTATCGGCGCACTGAGTATCAGACCGATGATTGCTCCGACGATATCGATGAACCGCTTCGTGACATCATACAGCGCGCTCTGTGGCTCACTTTGCATCGCCTACTACCTCCCTCAGGAACTCAAGAATGATACGACCCTGCCGGCGACCGCGCAACGCTCCCGGACAAGGCCTACGTTACTATATCGGTTAGTGTCATACCGGGCTAGAGCCGGCGGTAATCCCTACATCTCCATTCCGGGAATCGCCCAGCGCCCACTCTACAACGGACGCCAACTGCTGTTTGAACACGTCGGTACTGAAGCGAAGACTGCTCCGGCGTATCGACGATGAGTCCCACGTCATGGCCTCGCACTCGTTGACCGCCCGGATGAGGCTCTCAACGGTGGGCTCACGGAAGAGAACCCCGGTGTTCCCGTGATCAACGATCTCCGCCGCGCCGCCGACTCCGTAAGCCACTACGGGGCGGCCCGACGCCAGGGACTCCACCATGTTGATGCCGAAATCCTCCTCCGCCGCGTGTATCAGTCCTCTCGCGCCCGCCAGCCATCGCACCAGTTCGTCGTCCGAGACGCCGGTCTTGAACTCGATGCTCGGGCCGGCGATCTTCCGCAGATATGACTCCTGCTCGCCGCCGCCGACGACCACCAGTCGCCTGCCAAGTCGGTTGAACGCCTCCACGACGAGGTCCACCCGCTTGTAGGGGGCGAATCTCGATACCACCAGGTAGTAGTCATCCACTCCGGTAGATGGGGAGAAGCGCTCCACCTCGACCGGCGGGTAGATCACCGCGGCCGGCGTTCGGCCGTAGAACTTCTGTATCCGCCGGGCGATGTACTGGGAGATGGCGATGAAATGGTCCACACGGAAGGCGGTCGCCAGGTCCCACATGCGCACGTAGGTCGACAGCGGCGCCCACGCGGCGCGGATCAGCCTGCCCTGGAAGCGGGCGTACTGGTGCTGCAGGTCCCACGCATAGCGCATAGGGGAATAGCAGTAGCATATGTGGCAGGCGTGAGGCTTGGTGATGACTGCCTTCGCCGCGCAATGGCTGCTGGATATGACGAGATCGTACTCGGAAAGGTCGAACTGCTCGAACGCGAGCATATAGAGCGGCAGAAACTTCTGATGGTGCTTCGCCACCAGAGGAACCTTCTGGAGAAACGAGGTTCGCACGTCGGCGTCCGGCAGATGAGCGTCGAGGAGTCCCTGGTCGGCCATCGCGGTGTAAACCGGAGCGGCCGGGAACATGCCGTGCATGGTGAAGAGCACCTTCTCCGAACCGGCCAACACGTTGAGCCGTTCGTGGACAAGCGCGGTCCTGGGCGCAGACACGGCTGGCTTTCGCTGGCACAATCCGCTCATCTCAACCTGGGTATGCATTGCTGTCCTTCCGGTACACTTAGTGCTGGATCACTCTGCAGGTAAGTTCAGCGCGCGGATCTGTATGTCCTTCCGAGTCTGCACAGAATTGTGTAAGAAATCGGCTAGCTACCCTACGGATGGGTTAGACTGTGCTTGCTATATCAGTATACAATATGGGCCTGGCCTGATCAGTGACAAGGCATGATGGCGCCAGGGCACAGCATCGAAGGGGATGGGAGCCTGCGGATCATCCGTGCGAGCGGCGGTAGACATCCTGGTAGACGTCCAATGTCTGCTTGGCCGTCCGCTCCCAGGAGAATTTCCTGGCCCGTTCCAGGCCATTGCGGCTCATATCACTCCTGAGAGCGGGATCCTGGAGCACGCGCAGCATGGCATCCGCCAGTTCCTCGGCGTTCAAAGGATCTACCATAATCCCGGCATCACCGACGACCTCCGGGAGCGATGATGTGTTGGAGGTGATGACCGGCGTACCGCAAGCCATAGCCTCAAGCGGCGGAAGACCGAAGCCCTCGTAGAGAGACGGGTAGACGAACAGACCGGCTGAGCTGTACAACGCCGGCATGTCCTCCCTCGGGACGTAACCTGTGAACCGCACACTGTCTCTCAGCCCGAGATCCTCGATGCGCCGAAATATCTCATCATACAGCCAACCCTTGCCCCCGGAGATCACGAGCCTGCACTCCGGCCCGAGCTTCCCATGCATCTGACTGAAGGCTGCCAGAAGCGTGGGGATGTTCTTCCGCGGTTCCAGCGTTCCCAGATAGAGTATGCTCATCGGCCCGGTACCGTATCGTCGCCTGGCCGCCTCGACCTGCTCACCGGATGCAGGAACGAATGCGTCATCCGCCGCCAACAGCGTGGTGAAGACACGGTCCGGATCCGCCCCAAGCATTTCTATGACATCCTGTCTTGTGCTTTCCGAGATCGTAAGCACCGCATCGGCCTTCCTCACGGCATTCCTGGTGCAGAACTCCAGATACCTGCGCTGCTGCCTCGGAAACGTCTCCGGATAGCGCAGGAACGCGAGGTCCATGATGCTCACCACCGATCTCGTGGGGCAGACCGCCGGAAGGACATGCATGGGCGAGTGCAGGATGTCCACGCGCAGCCTGCGGACAAGGCAGGGAAGGACAAGCTGCTCCCAGGCGATGCGGGCGAGAGGGTCCTCCGTCTGCGGCGAGCGATGGTGCACCGTGAAGTTCGCCGGGAACGGATCGCGATTGGCGCCGGGCAGGAACAGGTGCATCTCAGAGGAACACTCGATCCGGCCGATAGCGTGCACCAAGTTGCGGATATACCGGGATATCCCGGCATTCCGACACGAGGACGAAGATGAACACAGTTGGGCGTTGATGGCGATTCTCACGCGGGACACTCCATTCTATCGCTGCTTGCCCTCTCATCAAACCCGGAGTTCATCCAAGACATGGCGATCATGCACCACAAGATGGGCTCCAACGTCAGTTGGTAGAAGACATTGAACGCAATGAGCCCGAGCATGATCGGAACGTATTGCCTCGCTCTTGTCAGGGGCACGAGAAGCAGGAACAGCAGCACGATCAGGGAGATGATGCCGGTCTCAACCAGGAATGACAGATACAGTGAGTGAAAGTTCGCGTACTGATTGTCAAAGAAATCGCCCAGTACCAGGTACCCGTTGCCGAACCCTATACCTAGCAGGAGGTTCATCACGCTCGCGTTCGCGGTACGAAGTCCCATGTCGATGACACTGAAATGAACGGCTCCCGAGGTCTCGGATGATACCGACAGTCGTTCTGCCAACAGGTATGCGATGTCTACTTGGGATGCCAGCCCACTATCGTTGTATGCGCGCACCGCCAGACCGCAGACAGCCACGGACAGCACGGAAACGAGCACCACTCTCTTTGGATTCACCCTGTTGTGCTGGAAGAACAGCGCCGCCCACATGATCACAAATGCGAAAACCGCCGATCTGGAGAATGTGAGCAACAGCATGACAACGCTTAGGCACAGGAAGACGGTGCGACTTCCGGAGCGAGCGCCGAACTTCATCAGGAAGAATGCGTACACCACCAGCAGGAACCCGCCCCTGTTCATATCGACGGACATACCCGCGGGTCGCGGCGCAAAGAGGCCGAGGCTCGGCGGGGCCAGATCGATGAATCTGGTGTCGTGCAATGCCTTGGCGCCGGAAGCTCCGAACCAGATCAGTACCTGACCGATGTCAAACAGCAGACTGACGACGATGCCGACATAGGCTCCGTACAGGAGGACCTTTCCCGGAGAACGCACGTTGTGCAGGACGATGCCCATGCACGCGGCACAGCAGATCTGCATCAACAGGAACACGTAGCGCTTCATGCCGATACGGATGTCGTTGCAGAACAGGACGGACGCAAGGATCACCGCAAGCATGAGCGTGCTCAGGAGCAGAAACGGCACGAGATTCCGGGGGTATCGCAGCTTCCGGATTGAGCCGTCGGTGATCGAGGGCAGAGTATACGCCAGGATCACCACAGGTGACAGCAGGATGAACGGCGTAAGCACGAAGGCTCCGCTTCCACGCAGGAAGTCTATCCTGTCAGCGCCGATCGTAGCCAGCCAGACTATGAACAGGACGCGTCTCATCGGCCACACACGATTCTGAGGATCATCCATGCCCTGTCCACCTGACCCCGGCGCAATCTGTTCAGTACGGCGACCAGCAGGCCGAGGTAGACGGTGGGCATTGCGAACGGAAAGTGCCTGCGCGTCACAACCAGCCGGTTCCTTATGGAGTGATAATCGGAAAGCTTCGACTTGTTGTTGACAGAGAGCTGAGTCGCGCCGATGCTCCCGCCCTCTTTGTGATAGACAACGGCATCCCGGGCATATGCCAACTCGTACCGTCCACGCGCGCGCATCGCCCAGTCCAGCTCCTCATAGTACATGAAGTAGTCTTCGCACATCAGCCCGGTGGACTGCAGGAACTCCTTGGAGACCAACATGCTGGCGCCGGCGACGTATGACATACGCCGCTCAACCTCGTCAACACCAGTGACATCATCGGCACGTTGCATGAGACCGATATGGTTGGGGACCCCGAGCCACTTGCTGTACCTGGCCCCGCCGAGCGCCTGTACCCTCTCCGGCTCGTCGTAGTAGAGAAGGGTCGAGCCGCACATACCGGCGTTCGGCTTCTCCTTCATGCGCCTCACCATACAGCCGAGCGTGTCGGGCTCCGTGACGGTGTCGCTGTTCAGTAGCCACACATAGCCGAAGTCGCCGCGCGCAAGCGCATAGCGCAGCCCCACATTGTTGCCGCCGGCGAAGCCGAGGTTCGCTCCAGTGCGAATAAGAATCAGCGGCACGTCTTCAGCGCCCGGGTCACCACCCCGCTCCGCCTGCTCGCGATCATATTCGACGAAGGCAATGGGCCTGGCGATAGGCTGCGAGGCAGGATACCTGAGCGGACTCCTCTTCGACATCGTCACCTCGGTCTCTCCGCGCGCCCATGCTTTGATCCGCTCTAACGAACCGTCGTGCGAATCGTTATCACAGACGATAACCCGGAAGTCGGGGTAGTCAAGCCGGAACACACTCTCAAGGCATTCGATAGTGTCGGCCCAGCCGTTCCAGTTGAGAATCAGCACGTAGACCCTGGCGCTCGATACCGGATCGACCATTGATGGTGTTTCCGTCCTGACCATCACACCTTCCCTGTCATAACACCGGTAGCGTCTCTCGCTGCGTCGTACTCACCGATCACGCGCGCGGCAAGGACCTCGTACTCGCCGCGGATCTCTGCGCCGGGGTTGTCGGAGCCGTATCTGCGCATCAGGTGCAGTTTGAGGGCGGCGGCCACACGGTAGCTCGCCATGAGCAGCGACAGCGTGAGCCCCTGGAAACCGTCCCGATAGCCCTTGCGGAGAACAAGGCGCATCCCGATCTCCTTGATCACCGAGTACGCAAGCCGGGCGAGACTCGCGTCCTCTCCCCTGCCCGCCGCGAGCCTTGCCTCGATGCTCGTGTAGCGGTTCAGCTTCTCGAGGAAATGCTCGACGTCGAGGTAGTTCAGGTGAATGATGGAGTAGCTCTCGTCCTCCAGTCTGAGCACACGAGCGGACGGATCGAGATGAGTGAACCCATGGATCACGTCCGAGTAACGCATGAACCGCTTTCGGAAGAACCGCTGATGAGTATCCTGCAGGGGCGCCCACCCGGCGCCTTTCATCTGATGGCCGAACAGATAGTTCCTGAAGGGAATATCGACCGCGTCGTACTCCCCACCGGCAGCCACCTCCAGGAGGCAGTCTCTGAGTCGCCGCGGGATGAGTTCGTCGGCATCGACGACCAGGACCCACTCGTGCGTTGCCTGCTCCAACGCGAACTGCCGTGCCGGGTCCGCGTATTGCCGGCGCTCGAACATAAAGATCCGATCGGTATATTCACGGGCAATCTCCAGAGTCGCATCGTCGCTGTACATATCGACGATGACGATCTCATCCGCCCACTTCACGCATTCCAGGCAGTTCCGGATGTTGCGTTCCTCGTTGAATGTATTAATCAGAACCGACACACCCATGGCGCGCTCCGATAACGTCCGTTCCACCCTGCACCACGATCATCTCTTGGCCGCAAAGACCAGCATCGCTTCCCCACGCCCCAGCCTGAGCGACAGCCAGCCTATCACCACCGCACCCAGCCTCTTCAGCACGTGCGCATGTCCCGCCCAGTAGTCGTGGTTGTCGTAGCTGATGCTCAAGATATCGAAGCCGGCTTTCGACAGCAGCAGTCGCATTGTCTTGGGAGTGAAGTGCCAACGATGCTGTTCAGGCAGCAGAGATGGCCATTGCGGTCCTCTGATCATGGCCATCAGACTGCCGAAGTTCGGAACACCGACGACCAGCATGCCGTCCGCCGCCAGCATCCGATGCATAATGCCGAGCGCCGTGCAAGGGTCAGGCATGTGCTCGATCGAGTGGTTGGCGATGATCACATCGAAGTTCCCGTCCGGGAAAGGCTGCTCATCTATGCCGCCGCATACCACGGGCAGTCCCAGCTCCTCGCACGCATACCTGGCAGCCCACTCCGAGATCTCCAGGCCGTGGACGTCCCAGCCTCGCTGCCTGGCAACGTTGAGCAACAACCCTGGACCGCAACCCACATCCAGCAGTCGCCCTTTCCTCTTGCGCCTTTCCACTTGGGTCAGCAGATTGGCGAAGATGCGCTCAAACTCGTCCAGCCTGTCGATATACGCGTTCCGCCGGCTAAAATAGGACTCGTCCTGGTAGAGCGGTTCCTCTTCTTCCCAGGGAGTAGTGCGGACCAAGCCACAGCCGCAGCACTTGGCCAGGCGCTTCTCCTGCACGGAGAAAAGCGGCCTGGCGTGCTTGCTGCCGCAGATATTACAGGGTATCGTTGATGTATCGAGCATCTCAGTGCCGGCCATGGCATCTCCTCATGCGGGCATTGTCGGCGGATCAGGAGTTCCTGGCATACACGGTGACCAGTGCCCCGCGCTGTCTTGTCCAGGCAAGCCTCTGGAAGGGCAGGATGAACGGCATCGCCATGCGCGCAGTCACCGCGGAAAGTCCCCGAAGCACGAGCCTCCTGCCGCCGCCGGATGAGCCATCAATTCGGAAAGCTGATCGAGCCATGTTGGCGGCCAGATCCGCTAGCGGCTCCCATGTGCGAACTGCCTCGACGCGGAACAGCTCCGAGAGCAGGCGAGCCATGGTCGGCGGCGTAAAGTGGTACAGATGGTCAGGAGCCGTCCACCAATCCCATCGCTCTCCACACCACTCGGCCATCATGCTGTCCATGTTGGGTGACTGGACGACCAAGACCCCGTCCTCCGCCAGGACACGCCGCACCTCGCGAAGGAGCGCCCGCGGGTCAGGCACGTGTTCGAGCACGTCCCAGAGAGTGACTACGTCGAACGATCCGTCCTCATAGCCGGCGTCCTCCAGGCAACCACAGAACACATCGAGCCCCAAGTGGTCGCGCGAGTACATGGCAGTCTCAACGGATGTCTCCACTCCGAATACGTGATGGCCCCTGCTTCTTGCCACGTTCAGGAACTCGCCGAGACTGCATCCTATGTCGAGAAGCCTGCCGGTCCTGCCCCCGAGAAGGCTTCCGATCTCATCCAACTGCTTCTCGTACCGCCTTCGCAGCGTGCTGCGCTTGGACTCGTAGACTCGAAGACGTTCCTCCAACGTGTAGATCGAGCCGCTCAACCGGGCGGATTGCTCCTCTGTGGGAAACGGACAGGTAGTGCCGAGACCGCAGCCGCAGCACTTCACCACTCCGAATTCCCCTAGAGCCACGAACGGCTCGCTGTCCGAGCATCCACAGAGGAAGCAGGGCCGATCTTGGGTCGGAGTTGCCGGATGGCTGCGAGGCAAACCGTGATCAGTGTTCTTCATGACGACCAAGTTCCCTCCAGGCAAACAGCCTGCTTATTCGGATGCTCCAGACAAGAACGGCAATCTCCACTATCCCGAGCATTGAGACCGCCATCCCGATGGGCCCGTATCGGTAGGTCACAGGGATCGAGACAACCAGAAAGAGACCGGCCACAAACAGGTACATCTTCTGCATCTCGGCATATCTCTTCATCGAGAGTATGAAGGTGTTCATCAGCACGTTCAGCATATCGATCGCTGCAGCCAGTCCCAGGATCTTCAGCAGTGTGTTCAACAGCACCGACGAGTGTCCGGAAAGCAGAACCGATACCGGGCTCGATAGTAGGCAGAGCGCCGAACTCATGAGGATCCCGATGCACATGACGATGCCGAACACCTTCTTCCGAAAGCAGTTGTAGTGCGCATGGCCTTCGTTGAACATATGAGTGAGGCGAGGGTATATACCCTGAGCCAGCGGCGAGATCAGATTCGATAAGGCGGTAAGCGTCTTCTGGGCCAGCGAGTAATAACCGGCTGCGGCATCACCGGCAATCAGACCCGTTATCAGGACTGATCCTTGCCCGTATACGTTGCCGGACAGCGTTGCCGTAAACACCTGCAGACCCTCTCGCATCATGGGACGAATGTGGTGCAGATGAGGCCGCACGAGCCTGACTCCGATCCGCCCCCGGGCGACCCACAGCCCCATCAGCCCGGCAAGCACGAATCCCGAAGCCTGTATTCCCATGGCAAGCAAGTAGTCGTCAGGCCGGTGGATGAGCAGGAACAGCGCAAGAAGAGCGATACCCTTGGCGCTGACATTCAGCAGCGTGATGTACTTCATCCACTCCATGCCCTGAAACAGCCAGACAGGAAACAGAACGTTGCCCACTACCGTGAGATACGCTATGAAGTAGACCGGCCAGTCGAGCCGGAACTTGGGTACAAGGAACACAATCGAGGCCATGATCAGCAGGCTGCCCAGCATCAGTGCCAGCTTGATGACCATGACGGAGCAGAACACCTCCGAAACCTTCCTGATATCCTTGTTGTGTGTGGCTATCTGACGGGTAGCAGTAAGGTTGAACCCGTAGTCTGTGAGAACCACGAAATACTGGGTGAATGCCTGGGCAAACACGATCAAGCCGAACTTCTCCGCCCCGAGAACACGCATCAGGTATGGCATGCTAATCAACGGCAGGATATAGCTTGCCCCCTGGAGTGCAAACAGCGAGCCGATATTCTCTATCAGGCGTTTTCGTTGGTCCATCACGTTACGGATCATCCCGGAAAGGTGGATAGCTTAGGGCCGATGGCCCGGTCGGAGGGAAAAGGGAGCCTGCAACCGGCCGGTCACTTTCGTCTGGGCACGCCCTGCATCGTTGCCAACAGTGTCCCTAGCATGAACCCAAGCATCACGGATGCTGCCAGGGCTAGTTTGACACGAGGCTTGGCCGGTTTCTTGGGGACAATTGCGTCGTCGAGGACTATGAAGTTGTCCGTGTTCCGGCCCTCGCTGACTCGAGCCTTTGCGTGCTCAGCAAGGAGAGTAGTGTAGATGGCCTCTGCAGTCTTCACATCCCGGATAAGCCTTGCATACTGCATCTCATCGACCGGAAGTCCTGCCAACTGCTTCTCCAGGTCAGCCGTTGCCTTGCCGATCGCGGACAGGCGGGACTCGAGGCCGTCGCGTTCGATCTCCCCGAGGACCAGCTCCTTCAGGAGTTCCTGATGTGCCGGGTTGGCGCTTCCGGCAGCCCCCCTTATCACGCCGGACACCTCCGAGTTCACCTGCTGTCTGAGCTTTGAGATCTGCTGGTCGAGACTGACGACATCCGGATGTTCCTCGGTGAAGTCCTCCAAGAGGGTCGCACGTTCGACCTCCAGCTTGGCGAGCTCAGTTCTAAGCTCGCTGATGGTCGGGCTGTCGATCACTGACTCCGGGGATATGCCCTCAGGTGCCCGGGCTGCCCAGGTAGCTCGCGCCTGTGCGACCTGCGCGCGGGCCGCCTGCAGAGCGATGTCAGCTTCGGTCCGCTCCGTCGTGAGTTCCAGAGCTTTCTCGGCATAGGACGAGGCTTTCTCGGGGGGAATCAGCGTCGGATGAGCTTCCTGGAACTTCCGGAGCCGCTCCTCCGCATCGGACAACTCCACCTTCGTGCGAGCCAACTGGTCCTCGATATAGACGCGGTTTTTCCTGCCTAGGAAAAGGTTGTTCGCACGGTCGAAGGCCTTGAGTTCGCTGATGTAGGCGTTTGCGATATCGGCTGCAAGCTTCGCGGTGCGGTCTCGCAACTTGCCTTTCTCGACATACTTGCTCAGCCACGATGTCGGCACACTGCAGGTGACCAACAGACCACCGTCCTTGGGCTTTTCGACGGAAATACAGTCTTCCTGGAGATCCTCGTAGTCGAGATCGTACTTGTCGAGACCGAGACGCTCGCAGACACTCTCGGCGAGTGTGCGGCTCTTCAGTATGGTGATGTACACGCCCTCGCCCGACAGGCTGGTCAATCCACCCGGCAGCATGAAACCGGCAAGTTCGGCGAGCTGCGAGCTGAGTCCGAGGTCGGCCTGCTCCGGAAACAGAAGCGTCGTCTCACCTTCATAGGTCCGAGGCATGAGGATGAGCACGATGCCCGTGAGCGCCATGGTAACGATCATCGTCCAGATGATCGTCCACTTCCGCCGCCTGAGCGTATTCAGGTAGTCAAACAGATTGATCTCGTCCATGAACCGGGTATCCTATAAGCCCAGCAGGGATGCCAGGCTGACAGCGCTGAATACCAACTGCAAGCCGTCTCGCCAGTTGCTAACAAACTTCTGGGGTACGAACACCACGTCCCCGGGCATCAGCTCGGGGTTGCCCTTCGCTACACCCCCGCGAATCGTGCGTTCGACGTTGTACCTGGTGATCTCAGGTGTCCCATCGGCCCCTCTGACGACACTGACGTCGGTCAGCCTGGCTTGCTCCGTCGGCCCGCCTGCATCGCCCAGATAGTCGATCAGCTTGCGGCTTGGACTGTAGACGACCGATCCCGGAATCCGCACGCTGCCGAAAACGTGAATCTTGTCCGCGGTGGTGGGAAGAACCAGCAGATCACCATTGACAAGCGTCACATCAGCCGACTTGTCGTTCTGCACGAGCAGGCGGTCCAGGTCTACCGGGATGCTCACGACTTTGCCGTTCTCCTCACGCTCGATGCGCGCGCGCTTCAGATCGGCCTGAGGGGTCACGCCGCCGGTAGCGGTGATCACATCCAGTACGGTCTGTCCCCGCTTCAGGAAGTAGATACCGCTGCGGTTCTCCAGAGCGTTCTGCGTGCTTCCCGGGGCGCGCTGATATACACCATCACCCTTGAACTCGCCGGTCATGCGTATGATCGGCTGGAATGCCTCGACAGAGGTAACCACCAGGGTATCGCCGGCTTGCATCGGCGTATCCTTGCCGGCTGACCGAAGGTCGATGCTCACCGAGAACTTCCGACCGTCGCTGTCTATCCGCTCGATGAAAGACCTCTCCTGAGCCGCCGCCGGCGTCACTCCGAGAGACAGGCTGATGAGATCCTGCACACTGAAGCTTCCGGCGCCGGCCTCGAGCCCGATCATCTCGTATCTGCCCGGACGCGTGACTTCGCCGGTAACCTGGACGTATTCGGTAACGGGCGGCACGTGGATCGAATCACCGGGCTCGAGAGGAATGTCCAGATCGACATTGCCCGTGATCATCATCTTGTACAGATCGACGGTGTGTTGCTTTCCGCCACGGGTCAGGCTGATCCGCCGAGTGGATCCCGAAGGCTTGATGCCTGCCTGCAGTACGGCGAGGCTCACGGTGGAAACCGCGGGGAGCACCTGCGGGCCGGGGTTCGCGACCTGCCCGCTGATCCAGATGTTGATCGTTCGCACCTGAGCTACGGATACCGACACGCTGAACTGCCTGATGTACTTGCTCAGCGCGGTGTGGATGGTCTCCTCGAGCTCTGATACGGTCTTACCCGCAGCGCGGATCTTCCCGGCGAGCGGGATCTGGATGTCGCCGCTGGGGGAAACTGCCACTTCGTGGGGCCCCGCACTCGTGCCCGTCGTCGCATCTCCCTCTGCGACCGGTCGCACGGTGTATCCCAGATTGGCCTTGCCCTGGACACGGATGTCCAACACGTCGCCGGGGCCTATGCGGTAGTCCTCTCGTGAGAGCGCCGCCGGGATCCACTGATCGAGGTTCTTCACGACACTGGGTACTCGATCACCTGAGGCCGGACCAAGCGCCGTGCCTTGACGGGCCCGCTGCTGTCCGTACGCCTGTGGATGGACACCCATAGAGATCAGACAGACCAGAATCAGCGGAAGGATTACAGAGAGTGATCTAGGCATGGTCGATAGCAAAAGCCTCTATTTCAGTCCCAGACTAGCCGGCCGGCACGGGTATGCCGAACGAGCGGATATCATGCAAGGTAACGCGACCAATATAGCATGGGGGTTGTCGGGATGTCAACCACTGCTCAGCTTGGTCTCAGGTCGAAAGGGATGCCCTCACACCCATCAGACAGGCTTCCGTCCGGTGACCAATGTGAAGTCGCCCAGAGGTTGGCATCCGAGGTCGATGAACCCCGATTTGTGGAGGAAATCGAGCATCTGGTCCTCGGTGTAGGCGCCCATCCGCATGTTGAACAATGCTGCAGACAGCGGCCCGTTCTTCTCGGGATAGAGGACAAAGTCGCGGATCATGATGCATCCGCCAGGGACCAGGGCATCGAAGGCTTTGGGAGGGATGAGTTCGCCGCGCGTGCCGTGCATCATGCTGGAGACCAGCACGACATCGTAGCCCTCGCCGAACGGGTCTTTCTCTATGTCGCCGACCTCGAACCTGACACGGTCGGACATGCCATATGACTCGACCACGCGCTTGAAGACCGGCTCGGTCTCCGGCAAGTCGAGGATAGTGGCGGTGAGATCGGGGTACTCCCGGCAGAGATAGACCGAGAAGGTGCCCGGGCCGCCGCCGACATCGAGGAGACGCTTCCGACCGCTGAGATCGACGGCGCTCACGAGGCGCTCGGCCTCACCGTTGGCGGCGTAGTCGTGCATCGCCTCAATGAATCGCTCGTGGTTGAAGCCCTCGGGGATATTGTGCTTCTCACGGTGTTGGGCGAGAATGTGGACGCCCAGGTCGTTGAAGTGGGGCCACCATCCGCCAATGAGCCACATAGCATCTCCGACATAGTCCGGCTTGCCGCGCACGAGATACCGTTGGGCGACGAGGCTATTCGAGAAGCGCTCTCCGTCAGTGACAAGCAGACCGATCGATGCTGCGGTGATCAAGACCTTCTCAAGCGCCGAATGCTCCACCCCCGTGCGCTCGGAGATCTCCTCAAGAGTCAGCGGACCACCGGCCAACTCGGTGAAGACATCGATGCCGCACGCGATGTGAAACGCCCTCGACACCTCGAACGCCCGGGCGATACCGAAGAGATCGTCCGGCGTCTCCGCCGGGATGCCGTACCCGTTTTCGATTCCGTGCGTCTCCACCACAGACTACCTCGCTAGCCGATCACATTGAAGCCTTGTTCAGCGAAATGTTTGTCGTAAGTGAACACGTCTCGTATCCCACGCTGTCCGATCACATGGAAGCTCATGCAGTCAACGATACTGGGACCGCTCTTCCCCGGACGAGCCAGCATAGCCGGAACAACTGCTGTGTGATCCGACACATCGACCCACGCTACTTCCACCACCGGAAGCATGTCCTCGAGGAACCTGCGCACCGTCTCAGTCCCCAGTCTGCGATGTATCAGAGCGATGGTTTCGAAGAGCGTATAGCTCGATATCACCAACTGCTCGTTGTGATCAATGAGTTCCCGCCATACGGAGGCCGCGGAAGGATGATACCTATCGGATGCATCAATCACCGCGATGAAGGCAGATGAGTCGATGTATGTGCTCACTGCTCCAGGGCCTCGACAAAGTACTTGTCGTGATTCTCCGCCAAGTCGGTCAGTCCGGAGTCGGCGAACCCAACTGCTTCTCTGGCTCTCCGTCGCACCTCAGGGTCTATCATTCCGGAACTGATGACCATGTCTACTCCACGACGCACCAGTTCGGAGACCGACTCATGCCTCTCGCGTGCCAGTCTCTTCAGCTCCTTCTGCTGGGTTTCCGTCAGTTGGACCATGATCCTTACCATGTCGACCTCCGTGCTATCACTTTGTGCTCACATGATAGCATGATACCATATTGCAGTCAAACCGGGAGGCGTCAGGCCTTGATCCCAGACATGACTATACCCTTGATGAAGTACCTCTGCGCCGCCATGAAGAGGATGATGCACGGTGTGATATGGATCAGCGACGCGGCCATCAGCAGTTCGAGCTGCCCGCCGTACATGTCCTGGAACATGCGCAGGCCGATCGAGACCGTGTACTTGTCCATCGAGTGCAGATAGATCAACGGCCCCATGAACTCGTCCCAGTGGCCGATGAACGAGAAGATGATGACCGTGGTGAGCGCCGGCTTAGAGAGCGGGAGGATGATCCGCCACCAAATCCCGAAGTAGGAGCATCCGTCGATCATCGCCGCCTCGTCGAGGTCGCGCGGGATCGTCATGAAGAACTGCCGCAGGAGGAAGATGGTGAACGCGCCACCGCCGAGATACGCGGGTAGGATCAGCGGCCAGAAGGTGTCAACCAGCCGGAACTCGCGCCAGATCAGGAAGGTCGGGATCATCGTCACCTGGCCGGGAAGCATCATCGTCCCGAGCAGCATGTAGAAGAGCGCGTTCCGTCCGGTGAACTTGAAGCGCGCGAACCCGTATGCCACCAGGGATGCGGAGAAGAGCTGCCCGATGAGGCACATGACCGTGATGAAGACCGTGTTCCCGAGGAACCGCATGAACGGCAGGACGGTCCATGCCTTGGCGAAGTTGGTCCACATCAACGGCTCGGGGACCCACTTCGGCGGCACGGCATAGACCTGCGCCGGCGCCTTGAGCGCGGTGCTCACCGTCCACAGGAACGGGACGCTGACGATCGCCGCCCCGACGATCAGGAGCGCATATGTGGTTGTCCGACTCAGTATCTTCTGCAATTCTCTTCAGTCCCTATCGATCCCAGCCGACTCCATCGATCGATCACAGGCGGCTCCGCCGCCGGTCGTTGACGGCGGAGCCGTCACGGATCGGCGTCCGGCGTCCAGCACCTGACACCCAACACCCGACACCTACTTCCCCTCCCCCTCATAATGCACCCACTTCGTCGAGTGCCTGAACTGGATCAGGGTGAACGTGAACAGTATGATGAACAACACCCACGCCAGCGCCGCCGCATAGCCCATGTGGAACTGCTCGAACGCATGGCGGTAGAGATATAGCACGTAGAACAACGTCGCGTTGTTCGGCCCGCCGCCGGTCATGACGTATGCCGCCGTGAAGACCTGGAACGCGCCGATCACTCCCAGCACCATATTGAAAAAGATCGTCGGCGTGAGGAGCGGAAGCGTCACGTGCCGGAACTGAGCGATCGCCCCCGCCCCGTCGATCCGCGCCGCCTCGTAGTACTCGTCGGAGATCCCCTGGAGCCCGGCCAGGAAGATGATCATCCGCCCGCCGCCGATCCCCCAGAGGCTCATGAGGATGAACGCCGGGAGCGCCCACGTGCTCGACTGCAGCCACTGGGGAGGATTCGTGATCAGCGGCCGGAACTCTATCCCGCTGAGCGTCGGGATCGGGACCGCCATCGTCAGGAAGTTGTTCAGGATGCCGCACTCGGGGTGAAAGACCCACATCCACACGAGCGCCGACGCGACCGCCGGGGTCAGCGCCGGGAGGTAGAAAAGCGTGCGGAAGATCGTGACGCCCTTGACCTTCTGATTGAGCAGAACCGCCAGCAGCAACGAGCCTGTGAGGCCCATCGGCACGGAGAACAACACGTAGAGAGCCGTGTTCGTGAGCGACTTGTAGAAGTACGCGTGCTCGCTCCCCACAAACATCCGCTCGTAGTTCCCGAGCCCGATGAACGTGACGCGCTGCAGGTCGTACTTGCAGAAGCTGAGCACCAGCGACGCGAGCATCGGGCCGCCCGTGAAGATGATGAACCCCAGCAGCCAGGGACAGATGAACAGAAATCCCCAGAAGGAGGCACGTTCTGTTAGTGGTTTGCGCTTGATCATATCGGTGCTAAATTCGAAATTCGAAATCCGAAGCACGAAATAGAAGAGAGTCTGGTAATAAGGCAAGAAGCAAACAGGACGGCCACATCTTGTATTATAAGTTGCCTTTTCTTGGATTGCCTCATTGTTTCGAATTTCGAGCTTCGAATTTCGAATTCGCCTTTCACCAGTCTTCCTCGTTGAGCGCGCGCTCGATCCGCGGCTTCATGAAGGCGACCGCTTCCTTCGCATCGAGCTCGCCGGTCCACATGCGGCTCAAGCCGACGGCCAACTCGGTGTTCCACTGGATGAACCGCTCGTTGATCGGCGGGCGCTTGCCATACTCCATCTCGCCCCTGAAGACGTCGGTGTGGTACGGCGGCGTGTGCGCCACCAGGTACTCCGGATCGTTGTAGACGCTCTTGTGAGTAGTGATCCATCGTCGAAGCTTCCCGCAGATGAACATCTCCGACTTGGCGGAGGTCACGTACTTGATGAACTCGTATGCCTCGCGCGGATGCTTGCTCTCGATGTATATCGCCATCACGTTCCCCTTCAGAGGAGTGAACCGCCCGGCGGGACCCGCAGGCACCGGGGCGATGTCCCACTCGAACGCGCCCTTGCAGCCCTCCAGGATGACCGGCGTCTGGCCCGACCAGCCGAAGTACATCGCCACGCGGCCGGAGTTGAAGTTGAACGCGGACATCGCTCCCTCCGCGGGAGTCGGGTTGACGCGGTACTTCCACCGGAGGTCCTTCATGAACTGAAGCGCGCGGATCGACTCCGGCGAGTCGAGGACGCACCGCTTGTAGTCCGGGCTGACAAGCTCGCCGCCGAACGACCAGATCACCGTCCAGTGATGCGGCATCAGCGTGCCGTACTGGAGGGTGCGCCCGTTCTTGTCCCGGATGGTGAGCTTCTTCGCGGCGTCGAGGTACTCGGTCCAGGTCCACTTGCCGGCCTTCCATTGCTCGTAGGGATCGGGAATGCCGGCCTTGCGGAAGAGGTCCTTGTTGTAGTAGAGGACCTGCCCGCCGAACGCGATGTTGAACCCATAGAGCTTCCCGTTGTAGGAGCACTCATCGAGCGGCTGAGGGAAGTAGTCGTCGAGATCGAGCGTCGGGTCGCTCTCGACGAAGTCGTTTATCGGCCGGAAGTATCCCTTGCGGACGAGCGCGGGGAAGTAGTGCAACTCGACCTTCATGACGTCGGGCGCGGTCCGGCTGGCGAGCATGATCTGCTGCTTCTGGTGATAGGCCGAATCCGGCACGGCGAAGAGCTTGACCTTGATGTTCGGATGCTCTTTCTCGAAATTGTCTATGATCTGCTGCTCGACCCTGAGGTGCTGGGCGTTCCCCCATGCCATATAGCGGATGGTGACCGGCCCTTTCTGCTGGCGCGCGCAACCGCTGAGAAGGACGACCAGGACGGCAGATACTAACAGATGGATTCGTGCGCGGGTCAACTTACCCTCTGACAGGATTGTCGATCTTCGGATTTGGGATTGCGGATTTCGGATCGCGGATTTGCCTCCGCCCGGCTTATGTGGGAGTATTAGCCATCGCCCGCGCCGATTCCTCCGGTCGTTCGGTGTTCGACGTTCGATGTTGGATGTTCGCTCGGAGCAGCGGCACCTGGTGTTGGCGCTCAGAACCCGCTAGTCCTGAGTGCATCCTCTGGGACGTGTATCGAAGCCTGTCCTGAGTAGCGAAGCGTATCGAAGGGGACGGTCAGGGCTAGCCAGAGGGCATGGTGGAACAAGGCCGCCCTTCGATACACGCGTCAGAACGCGCACTCAGGGCTGACGGGGTGCAAACCAAGCTGGGGCGGGAGTTGGACTCCCGCCCCAAGAGGAAAAGCATCTACCCAGGTATTTCGGGATTTGAGTGAGTCTGCGAACGGAAATCCCGAAACACCGCCCGTGGGATCGATATGCTACCGCCGCCTGCGGACGAGCCCGCCGAGTGCGAGCAGTCCGCTACCCAGCGCGAGGAGGCTCGACGGCTCGGGAACGGGGTCGGGAGTGTAGTGCCACATCATGATCCTCCCTCGATTTTGTGGACACCCAACTCATGCAGCTAAAGGCTGCGCCCACTGCCTCTCGAAGTCGGCCGGACTCATGTAGCCCAGACTCGAGTGAAGCCTCTTCCTGTTGTAGAACGCCT
>Ga0208826_1000204_pt1 | contig 69118 bp, 53 predicted proteins | sample AD_UKC115_MetaG_FD_184451 | JGI IMG/M metagenome (GOLD analysis project Ga0208826, IMG submission 184451) | Active sludge microbial communities of municipal wastewater-treating anaerobic digesters from Hong Kong - AD_UKC115_MetaG (SPAdes)... | ecosystem: Engineered > Bioreactor > Anaerobic >... | reverse complement strand
GAATATCCCGCTTTCGGGTTTCAATCCTTGGTTTAGTGGATAAAGGACTTAGACTGAACCAGCAACTGTAGTATTAGATTCGATTTTTGCGTTTCAATCCTTGGTTTAGTGGATAAAGGACTTAGACTGGATTCAAGATGCTACAGGAATTTGAGAAGATCAGTTTCAATCCTTGGTTTAGTGGATAAAGGACTTAGACCTGAGAACGCCAAGAGCGCCGAATAATTATGATTGGAGGTTTCAATCCTTGGTTTAGTGGATAAAGGACTTAGACTGAAGACCCGAGGGGCGGCGGTATTATTCAATTTGAGTTTCAATCCTTGGTTTAGTGGATAAAGGACTTAGACGGCAACCCAGCCCTAACTTTATCTTCGACTGATTTGTTTCAATCCTTGGTTTAGTGGATAAAGGACTTAGACCTGAAGACCCGAGGGGCGGCGGTATTATTCAATTTGAGTTTCAATCCTTGGTTTAGTGGATAAAGGACTTAGACAAGTTTCACAACTGATTCCACATATAGATTAGCCTCTACGTTTCAATCCTTGGTTTAGTGGATAAAGGACTTAGACATGGCATACACAAGTTAATCAAGATGTGCTTTGAGGGGTTTCAATCCTTGGTTTAGTGGATAAAGGACTTAGACCTACATCGAAGCCGGATGGGTGGAATTGAAGGGCGGGTTTCAATCCTTGGTTTAGTGGATAAAGGACTTAGACACCTATACCATCCAGATTCCGACCATAGCCAATAGTGTTTCAATCCTTGGTTTAGTGGATAAAGGACTTAGACCGGGAAAGGATATTGAATATGTGGAACTGGCAAAGCTGGTTTCAATCCTTGGTTTAGTGGATAAAGGACTTAGACCCCATCGGCTTGCCTTGCCGTCGCTCGACTTCATGAAGGTTTCAATCCTTGGTTTAGTGGATAAAGGACTTAGACAAACCGCTATAAGATGACAATAATATGAACGAATATGTTTCAATCCTTGGTTTAGTGGATAAAGGACTTAGACCTATAAAAAAAGTGCTGAGATTCGCAAAGTTCTCAGTTTCAATCCTTGGTTTAGTGGATAAAGGACTTAGACTCGCCTTTATCATATTGATAAAGGTTTTCGTGGAAAGTTTCAATCCTTGGTTTAGTGGATAAAGGACTTAGACAGAAAGAATGGACTCCGCCGGATACTGTGAACATACAAGTTTCAATCCTTGGTTTAGTGGATAAAGGACTTAGACAATAGCTGTCAATTCCGGACATCGGATTATAGCGAAGTTTCAATCCTTGGTTTAGTGGATAAAGGACTTAGACGCGACCGTCCGCTGGCAGTCGAGTTCCGGCGCTGGGGTTTCAATCCTTGGTTTAGTGGATAAAGGACTTAGACAACTTTGTCAAGGTCTATCCAGATAGCCACCGACGAGTTTCAATCCTTGGTTTAGTGGATAAAGGACTTAGACCGATTTGCCAGAAACCGAATATTTTGTTGTATGGGAGTTTCAATCCTTGGTTTAGTGGATAAAGGACTTAGACAAATGCGAAATATTTCAGAAATATTATCTCTAATTAAAGTTTCAATCCTTGGTTTAGTGGATAAAGGACTTAGACGTGCGGCATAACCGCTAATAGCCTTAATATCGGAAAGTTTCAATCCTTGGTTTAGTGGATAAAGGACTTAGACTTTATGCCGGTTTTCGTAATGAAACTCAGCAGGATAGTTTCAATCCTTGGTTTAGTGGATAAAGGACTTAGACCACCCATTGGAACGAGTTCCACCATACAATTTACCATGTTTCAATCCTTGGTTTAGTGGATAAAGGACTTAGACAGCATAGCCGATGATAACTACAGAAAATTCAGAAAAATATATTCTCTGAAATCTGCAATAAAACATCAATATTTTCTGTCTCTTGATCATCACTTTTTCTCAAATAACGTTAGATTTTATACAAAGTCGTCCTATTTAACAACTTGTTTTTTATTTCACTATGTCAAAGAGCTATTTTAGATGCAAATATTTTTATAAGTGCAGTCATAGCATTGATTATGATTTTCACTCCTTTCCGGAATATTTTCATTCTGGATGATTCCGAGGAGTGCCGTGATATCATTAATGATTTTCTGTTTAGTTTTTTCAGTATAATCAACTTTGACCTGACGATTGCCGTCTCGAATATAGAAAATGAATCCGCATTTGACCGGTTTTTGATAAGTATCTTCCAGCATCAGGCAATAACTCAAAATTTGGGTTTTATGGGAACGATAGACAAATTGGGGATAAACGGCATATTTATAATCAACTGGCGCCAGTGAACCATCAGCCATAGTTACGACCTCGTCCACAACGCCTCGCAGGTGATATTTTTCGCTGATCAGGAAAACATTCGATTCGCGTGCGGTTGCGCCGACTTTTTTCCATAGGTAATCTTTATTATGAGATTGACGTTCGGCATGAACTTCTCGACCTTTCTGAACTTTATAGCGTCGGTCTTCGTATTGCGGAATCTTCAATACATTCATAAAATAAATGAACCGCGGGCAGAAGTAATATTCCAATAATTCAGTCGGAGTAATCTTCAGGGATTCCATAAAAAGTGCCGCTATATCATACTACACGAATTAATTCGTGGACTAGGGTGGTTAAAATAATAAGGCTTTGACTTCATCGGTAACCAATTTTTTATCGAAAGCTTGTCCGGCGGTGATGACTTTCTTAAAATCCGGTTCGCACATTGGGAAAATATAGACACTATCGGTGTTCGGATCTATCAAGTCTTTGACCTTCATAACTAATTCGTCCAGCAGGGTGTGATTGATCGTACCGAGAAATACTGACTTCTGGACGCGGTAAAGGCCTGCTAATTCAGTAGCTTTTATAACCTTCGTCCGGATTTTATTCTTGGAAATATCATAAATCACCCATACTAGTTGATCAGTCGGTTTCATTAAATTTCTCCAGTAATTCCTGCGCAAAGCGGTGCAGGTCGAGTTGAATTATATCTCGCCGCCGCACATTACGCGATTTATAATGAACAGGCGAGTCTAAATATTCATTCAGAGCCGGTAGAAAAACTTTTTTACCTTCCGCTCCGAGATTGTAGCCATTGGCTAGTTTATCGAATAAATCCTTGCGAATAGCTTTTTTGACAAATAAATCCAGAATAGTTTCCTCAGCCCAGATGCGATATTTCTCGATAACATCATAGACCAGCGAGACTTTGTTGTAATTATCGGTGTGGATGAAGCCGATATAGGGATCGAGGCCAGCAACGACTACGGCTTTCTCGACTACTCCGTAAAGGACACCATAGCCGTAATTCAGCATGGCATTGAACTCGTCTTTCGCCGGTTGCCGACTGCGGCCATCAAAGGCAAAATGCTCCGGAACAAATTTCGCAAATATGTCCCAGTAGGCTTTTCCGGCTGAACCTTCGATGCCGAGTAGTTGCTGACGCACTTCTTCGATCGAACCTTCCAGTTTGTCAACGCTTTCTCTTGCTTTCTGAATAGTGTTCAGGGCGTTGGTAATTTCGGCCGAGAGGCGGGTGCGACGTTCCCGCATAGTAGTCAGTAACTTTATCTGGTTATCGAATTTGCCGGAAATCCATTGCAGACCATACTGAATTCCTGCGGCTGATTTTACCAGTTGTAATTGTGCCCGGCGAATGCGGGTAGTCGAGCCCATCCGAGCGTGCCAGAATCGGCCGATTGGGTCGCCGTATTTATTTAGAATGAGAATGTCAATATTAGATTGTAAAGCCAGTTCGATGGCATCCGAAGTAATGTTAGTTCCGGTAAAGATCAGGATCGAAGAGACTTTATTGGGTGAGATGGTATGGCGTTCGCCTTGCGAAAAGACCTCGAACATCGAGCCTTTTTTGGAAATGGATGAACCGAAGGTGGAAAGGATGATTTGCATTTCAGGATTCCACGGATGGATTGTCCACGATTGAAATCGTGGGGTGCTGGAGGGGCGATGGGGAGGAGGAATGCCCACGAATGAAGTCGAGGGATAATAGTAGAAAGTATAGGCACTGCCCCGATTCACGGAGCAGTGCCTGGTTCAAATGGTTACCTGCGAATCTCAATGTTTGTCCGTAACTCCGAATTCCAGCCAGCGGGTCTTGTCAATTGCGAGTTTGACGACTTTCTTAGCTTCGGAATACATTTTATTCAAATTTGCCAATTCGGCATCCAATTCGGCAGTTTTGGCCTTCAAATTGGCCTTCAAGGACTCTTGCTCGGCATTGAGCCGCTCGACATTTCCGATGGTCGTGTTCAAAGTAGCGATAAAATCGGCGCTTATACCCCGCCTGGCGATCGCCTCGGCATTAGCCTGCAGACCGGTAGCCATCAGTTTACCGCTGTTAATCGTTTCTGCGAAACTTGTTTTGGTCATTTTGCGCTCCTTTGTGGTCTCGGTTTGAGTTTCATCTGTCATAATGACACCTCCTGTGAATTAATTTTATATAGTGTTTTGCTTATATCCGAGAGCATCTTCAGACCACTTTGTGAAGACGCTCCAGATAAATGTTTGGGTAAAGTTATTACTACTCCTGAATGAACATTTCCATCTCCGGTGAATCGCAGTCCGTAATCGGAAATTTTCCGTCCGATTCCGGAAAAAGGTCGTCCTAAGTCGGACATTGATTGACCGACATTAGGGAAAGGTTGTCCTAAATAGGACGGAGAGAGACCGACATTCGGGAAAGGTTGTCCTAAGTAGGACGGAGAGTGTCCGGAATGGGAGAAAGGCTGTCGCGGCAAGAATATTCGATTGTCCAAGATTGAAATCGTAGGGTGCTGGAGGGGCGATTGGGAGGCGGAATGCCCACGACTGAAGTCGTGGGATACTAGGTCGGACTCCTCATAATAGTATCCAATAAATTGGTATCCCATGAATTTATTCATGGGGAGATCAGTAGAGTAATACATTAGGTAAACTCATTTTTGGTTCTTTCAGAAATCCTACTTTTTTATCATAGGCATATTTTAAATGATCTTTATAAGAAATGTACTTATATAAATCATTCTCCGGTGAAGCCGTTTTAATAATGGGTTCATATTGATTCAATTCATGTTTATACACTGAAATCTGGAATTTTTTAAAAGCATTTTTTAACTTTTCGAGTTCGACGAGTATATTCTCTTTTTCTTTTTTTGATAAGTTACGCTCTTTCAAACAAGCCAGCAGAACAATAAACCTATCCATATTTCGCTGGCTGTCTTTAGTTCTTAATATGAAAATATCGATTTTGGGTTGTTCTTCAATCAGTGTAAAATCCGAAACAGGGATCTGGTCTTTTTTTCGCACATCATAATTCAATTCGGAAATTGCGCTAAGTAAATTTTCTGATGTTGCTTCATAATTTAAATGTCCAAAATACTGTTCGGATAGATTATAAAAATCTATACTTTGATATTCAGTCCGATTAAGTATATCTCCTATACACTGTTTTTGATGGACGATATGTTTATATTTGCCTGGATTTCCAAGGTCTACCAGAAACATCCTTCCCCCTAAAATTCCATACTCACCGTTGCGATTACAGCGTCCGGCGACCTGAACGATTGAGTCAAAAGGCCCAAAATCCCGATAAACCGTTTTAAAGCTGATGTCCACGCCGGCTTCGATCAACTGGGTCGAGATCACGATTACTTTCTCTTTGTTTTTCAAGAAGGATTTAATTTCATCAATCATCAGTTCCCGGTCGTAAGGAGTAAGATTCGTGGTCAAACAATATTTATGGTATTCCTCAAAATGCTCTTCAATAAATTGATAACATTCGATTGCCATCCTTTTTGTATTCATGACGAGCAGACAGTTATCGCCATTAAAATAATCCCGAAATTCTGTTAAGAATGTGTCAAAATCTTTCTTTTTATTATCAATATTGAGTTTGACCCTGTTAAAAAGCTCAGATGTCATATACTTTTCCGAATCAACCAGTGAAATCGCTGTACGTTTATCCAAAATATTCGGTTGGGTAGCTGTTATTAACAGGAAATAGATATTGAATCGCTCGCCTAATATTTTGAAACATTCACAAATCAAGCGATAGTAGTCCGGATCAATGTTTTGAACTTCATCTAGAATCACAATTGAATTCACGATATTATGGAATTTCTTAAGCATTCGGTTTTTATTGCCGATAATGGTATGAAAGAACTGGACAAATGTCGTAACAATCATTGCTGATTGCCAAGACTCCACCAGTAACTGATCATCAAGATAATCCTTATAACTTCGGTTTTCAGAATCTACACGGTTGACAATCTCCTTTTCCGTCAGGTAATGGTGTTTCAGTAGGTAGCGCGATGGTCTGGCGGAATAAGCATCACCCTTATTGAATTGGATAATTTTCTCGAACTCTGCATAATTCTGATCAATGATGGACGTATATGGCAAGCAATAAATGATCCGACCGGAACCTGCAGGTAATTTTTCTTTGAGTGAATTAGCGAATGCCAGACATCCGTAAGTTTTCCCAATACCGGTTGGAGCAGTAATCGTGTAAAAATGATGTTCCGGGGAAATTTGATCGGAATGAGCAATTTCATTCAGAAACTGCGTTCTGGATTGATTGAGCGGATTATCCAGTGAGAACTTTTCGGGATTTTCTTGACGGCAATTTTCGACATAGATAAGAATATCATTCACTGGTTCTTCAAGATTGTCTTCAAAATAATCATTGGTCAATCGAGCGGCGTCTTTTTTATCGTTATCAGTCAGCAAAGAAAACAGGTAGTTGATAATAAAGAATAACTCAATTGCCGTCTCCCGGTCATCGGCAAGTTCGTAAACAAAATCATCTGAATAATCCAAAAAATTCTTTAACTCATCGGGTTTCAATCCGACGATACAGTGAATATCGATATTGTATTTCCCATAAAATGCCACCAATTCTTCTATGTAATTACTGACGATGTTGTCAATTTGATCCTTGAAAACGCCGAAGCTAATATCGGAGTTGGACAGATCGAACGATGACAAATTGCCATGGTGTTTGTATATAACATGAAATGCTACATAAGCCCATTTTTCCGATGCGAACTCATTTTTTACGATATGGTAGCAAACCACTGCTGAAAGTAAGCTATGGGCAGAGAGATTGCTCGGAACTGTTTTTCCCCGAACATGCCTCTGAAAAAAGGAAGTGGATTTACCAAAATCATGTAGAATTCCAATAAGAAAAGATAAACGTTCCAAATCGTTCTTATCAATTTGAGAAAGGTTTAAACGATGTCTTCTTACTTCGGCTGAGGATGCTTCTGCCACATTCAGAAGGTGCTCAAACAGATTTTTCTCAGGTAAATTGCCTTCCGATGGGTGGGAAATTAATCGCATATTTATCTCCATCATACTAGTAGCCCACAAACTATTTCATGGGCTACTATTAATAAAACGAAATGTATTTGTCACCCTCAAGTAAATAACAGTTTGTAAAAACGCCTTTTAATCTTTTTCCAGTACTTTCAAAATAGATTTTTTTCACTGTCGTCGGCTCTCTGCCAGTCTGCTTCTTACCGATTGCTTTTCTAAAGTGAATCGGCATTTGTTCCGAAATAATTCGCATATTGACATCAGGAACTACATCCTTCCAGTTGTCCTCACTGCAAATTGAATCCAGGTACTCACTTTCTGGTACAAATACAAAATCAGTTATGATCCGTAAATCTTCAATGAAACACCTGAATTGCCGTTGTCCAAAATATAAACCGTAACCCAAATCATTCTTTGTCAGACTTAGTTCCAGATTTTTAAATATACCATTCTCCGAATTATAACCGATATAGACACAATACTCGATGTTTCCATTTTCAGGCGACATTAAAAGTTCTAGTTTGCATTGCGAGTGCTTTGGTTTTTTCCCCATATCTCTGGTCGAAATCAGTTCAAAATATTTTGTATGCAGATAATTCATTGATTGAGTCTGTTTGCGAATTTCTATCCCGGGAGACACAGACACGGATACCCTGCATTTTTCTGGACTGAATATTTCATAATATTCGTCTCGTGGTATTTTCAGAACTGAAGCAAGTAAACCAATTAGGGCCGTACGAGGCGGAATCAGGTAGGATAATGATGACGCATTCGTATAAAATTTTCGGAAATGAGCAAATTTTCCGCAAAGTTTAAACGAAATAATTCGATCAATATCAGATTTCATAATCGAGCCTATTTGGTTTTATTAACGTTTAACGGTTTTATCTTGTCTTTAAATTTATTCTGAAGTGAATCCCATCCTTTAATATCGATTGAATCATCCTTCCAGTAGATAATTTCAGAAATAGGTTTATCTGCTAAGTATTCGGTCAATTTTTCAAAGTTGAGAGTAAGTTGCCCTATCTCCCGTACTTCATGCTCGGCGACTTTATATTCTAACGAAAGGTATTCCCGTAAATCTTTTAGGATTGATTTATTATCGGATGCTTCAATCCGCAGATAAAGTCTAGGCGTCTGACCGGTTTTGGAGCGGGTTCGGGAAAAGGGAATCGCTTTAATCATTGCTTGGTCGAACATGTTAATATCGTCATTGCTAAGTTTTGTGTCTTTTGCAACGTTTGCATTTATTCCGCCACTGAACGCAATCAAAGAGTATTTTACCCGAAAATCTTTTCCAACTCCTTCGCCCGAACTGAAGCTAGATGTGATGGTAGAACTCTCATTAATCTCAACAGGGTTTAGTGAATATCCCCAGTTGAATTGAACCGGGCCGGTTAGATGATCGTTCCCTCCAGTAGTACCAAGTACAGCCCCAAACAATTTTACATCGATACACTCTTTAGTTATTTTCTCCAATTCTTCTTTAGTCACAGGTTTTTCTTTAGTTGGTGTTCTTCCTAAAATTTGAACCACCCGATCTTCAGCAGTACTAGCTTTTTCAGTCACAAAAATTGCTTCCGGCTTCTCTAATCCTTTTTCAAAATAATCACGCAAATAACGTTTTAGGCGAACATCGCTCACTAAATTGGTCTCTGTGTCATAATCCATCCGTGGTTTGTTCTCATTGTCCATATCACCGTTCGGATTACACATTTTGGCGTCATAGATGAAAAGAATTTCGCTGTTCTTTGTGATACACATTTTCAATTTCTCCTTTTAAATTATTTTCTAGTTTCTTGTTCATATGAAAATTTCATCCCGAGATAATCTTCGAAAGAAATCCCGGTTAGCAGGTAGAAAACCACTTCATCTGGTTTCATATCTGAATTTTCTACTCCTTGCAGACGATCCATAATATTGCCCCAAATACCTCTTTCTTCAAATACTTTATAAATATTTGAAAATTCGCGAACCTGATTGACCAGGTTGGGGACTCTCCTAGCTGGCATTCCATTAAAATTCAATTTCTTCAAAAAGTTTGAACTTTTTTCGTGTTGTTTGAGCTTAATTTTGGAAATTACTGTACCCAGAAGGAATAATCCCTGTCGGTACATGTTTCCACCATAAATGTCCCAATGCGTTTCAAAAAATTGTTGATATTCTTTTTTGGAAATTTCGGTAGTACACGATCCTTCTTTCATACCCACTCCTTTTTTTAAGATGTTTAGTTTCATAAATATTGTTAATGCCAAGATCATTTTAAACGGTGCAAGTATATCGGATTTGTTGTTATTCATACATCGGCGATAAATCTCTATAAAACGATTGACCATTTCATAATAATCGATTTTTCTGTTGGTTAAAAATCCTTCTAGAAAGTTAAGTAGATTCTTGCCAAAGATATTGAAGTCGGGATTTTTTCCATGTGAGAAGAACGACGGAAACAGATAATATCTTAAATCACTAATGGTCAACGAATTGTTATTATCACCTATTTTCATCAATTCATACTTTTCTGAGTATTCATCAAACATATTCAATTTGAGGATAAGATTATTGAGTTCGATATTAGAAACAAGTTTATGTACATCGAATTGCTGAGAGTTCGGAGGACTAAAATAGAACATGAGATCAAACAATACATTTTTCCGATTTGCCTTTTCTAGAAGCTCCTGTATCTGAACTATTTCATTTTTATATTCCTGTTTAGATGTTTTAAGAATCCGGATGATTGGATTGTACATTTTCTCGTTAAAATCTTCGGGTTGTTCAATATGCGGTATCAGGTAACAACCCGTATCGAATAATGGTTCTGAAAATTTATCTGCAATATGTTTCATTCCTGTCTGGACTTCGATTAAGCAATCATTGCACATTGCAAATGATTTATAGGCAGATGAACTGGAGAGATTTTCGAAGTTCAGATAATTCGTAGTGCCATAAAATTTCATTGGAAACGGGATATCGTGAATGACACTTTTAGATTCTGTACATATATGACATATTTTATCTTTAATACATTTCTCTGTTATAAATCGATGTTGAATATCGTAATAGCAAAGATTAAGATAATCCTTTGCATATTTTCTATTATCGTAATCTAAGATGCTTTCTCCGTCGAAGAGTATCATAAATAAAGAAGGAAAATTTTTAGTGTCCTTGGAACCGACAGAAAAATAAAATTTGTTAATAAACCTGTTATACAATTCGTTAATCGATACTTTGCTCTTGTTATGCTCATATTCATCATTAAAAATTTTAAGAAAAATATCCTTCTGGGAATCAATTAGAAGATCGTAGTTCAAATAGAAAGATATTTCCTTTTTACTTCCCTTCTGAATGAAATGCTGATCTTTAATATAAAAGGTATTGAAAATATTTTCCATTAACAGTCTATAATCATTGCTGATGTTATTTCTAATCCATTCTCGACTTTCTGCTTTGTTGAGTTTATCATCAATGTACTCTACAGACTCTTTAAACACCGCCGAATAGATTGTGTCGACATTATTAGTGATAAGAAATTTCTTTTTATCTTTGGGAGCTCCTAGACGAAATCCACAGAAATATTCTCGGTTCGTTTCAGTTAAATCTTTATCAGATAGTTGAATCCTAAATTGTTTATTCTTGAGAAAAAAGTTAAAACAAATTGCTTTTCCACTCAGAATAGCATTATTATCCTTATCTTTTTTAACATAGGGAATTAGTGATTGATGAAAAAGGAATATTTTGCGTTTCTCCATTTCATCAGCAGTGTCATAGTATCCTGATTTTCTAAGAACTGATTGTCCTATATTTTTGAAATTATTAATCATTTTCGCCTCCTAATAATAGCTACACATTCCCCAATAGTTTTTACTTTAGTTAGCATATTGCCTCCTGTGTATCGCGAATGAATTCGTGGGTTGCGGGAGATTTTCGATTGGGATCGTTAGCCCCTCGAATGAATTCGTGGGTGCTAATTGATTTATTAAAGACTCGCGGTAAAAGTCAGGCGGTATTGTATTTTTCATTGCGACCTCCGGAGCGTGCCAAATCCCCGAGCGACTTGCTTACCGATACCGAGATAGTCAGGCAAGAGGAAGTTCGTCGTAAATTCGCCGGTGAAGCAGACCATGCGAATATTTTTGAAATTCATCGGACGCGGTTTGAAATAGCCCTCGACTTTAACACTTTCGATATTAGGGATACTATAATGAAAACCTTTAGAAACAGTTTTCAAATTCTCACGTAGTAAGTGCCGCAAAAACTGTTGTTTTTCAATTCGGTCAAGAGTTTTAAAGGTCTCATAATTTTCTTCTTTAAGCGCCATCCAGGGAGAGGTGAATTGATAATCAAAAAAAGAATCAGTCTGGCCAAAATTATCTTCTCGTATTTGGATACTCTTTTCCCAGATTTTGGCTTTTTCACCAGCAATCACAAGTTCATCTACATCCTGAAATACTTCCTTAAGGATGTCAAATCCTTCGGATAAACCGATTAGAGTTGGAATGCGGTTCAGCACTTTGAATTGGATTGAGGGATAACCATATTTAAAACGACCGTCAGATAGATGATTATGGATTAGATCGCATTTTGGGTAACGGTTAGCGAAAAAGCCGCGCAGTTTAGGAATATCGAAATTATTCATCGGATTATTGGGGAACTGAACCTGGATAATTTTTACTATGATTGTCCTACTCATTCGTCTTGATACACTTTCTTCATTTAGTTGATTTCATAATAGCCGTTAACCATCTGGACCTCAATTTTACCGATCAAAAATCTGGGAAAGCATGAATATTAAAAGTCTTCGGGAATAGGTCGTTAAAAACTTTGCCTAAACTTCTAATATTGCCGACTTACAAAACCAATTTCAAATTTTAGCAGATCAAATATTTCTCTATTCATACCAAACTTCCAAACCAAAATAATTTATAAATTAATTTTAGAATATCAAGCTACTTTTCGTATCATAAACCAAATCTCTAATTTCAGATTAAGATTCAATATTATCTGCTTTATAAGGATTGGTTTTGTTATAATAACCCCAAAAAGGTGATTATTATAGCGCTGACTGATCTATTCCAGACGCTAAATTACAATCTCTGAGTGCTTTTAATCAGCACCCATTTTCTGATAGAAATAATTTAAATGTAATCGGTTTTAGAATACTGAAAATTAGATTCAGTATGAGATTGTAAGTAAATTTCAGAAAATGGAATTAATAGTTTTTAACTATTTATTTTGACAGGCGGCAAAATCTATCACAGTTAACAGACTGACAGATAGAACCCAGCTACATTTCTTCAATATCGGGGTATTCGTTTTCCTCGTCGGTTCTCTTTTTGCGCTCTTTGATTCCCTCGTTGATTTTATAGGAAATGCCGAAGAAAATAACCTGGCTTTCGGGATGACGGATGGATGTAGTTTTGAAATTGTCACCGTAAATCGTCTGGCCATGTTTTTGAGTCTTAAAAATGTCGCTAACTCTTACGAAAGCCGACATTTTCCCATCGAGGAAATTGTGTTTGGCGCCAAGGTTGACGAAATAATTTTCCTGCATACGTCCCTGACCGGGTCCATGAAAGCCACGCCCGCCTCCCGAAACGCCGACTGTCGGAGAAAAATAGAAAAGCATAATTTGCATTTCGGTATTTTCGCCAAGACGGAAGAAGGAATTGACCCGGGCATTCCAGCTCTGACTCTCATTGGCATCGGCGATGGAAATCCCGGTTCCATAAAGACGGTTGTTAAAATAGCTAATGTTGGTATTGATCCGCCACCAGGGTGTTAAATTATGACTGATGACGCTCTCGATGCCATAAGAGACACCGTTATTGAGATTTTGGTAAGTAGTAAATGTGATACCGCCTTCTTGTAATTCCGTGAGGCGAGTTATCATTCCATTTACCTGACGATAAAATAGCGAAGTGTTGATCGAAGTTTTTCGATTTTCGTAAGAATGCTCAATCTCGGCGACGTCAATGTATTCCGGTTTGAGTTTGGGGTTACCGGAAGAGAGATTATAAGGATCGGAATAATCTACAAAAGGAGAAACCTGCCAGGTATGAGGTCGGTGAACCCGACGGCTGTAACTGACCTGCAAACCCTGATTTTCCGTCAGAGCGTAGCGAAAATGAATAGTTGGAAACATACTGAAGTAGTTTTTCTGGAAAGACGAGTCAATCGTCACTAAGTTATTATTGGTATTAAACTGCTCGATTCTTAGACCTAACTGAGATTGTAAACGGCCTAATTCCCGCGAATAAATCCCATAAACGGCGTGAATATTTGCATCATAAATATAATGGTTGGAAGCCAGACTATCCGGAAACCAATCTGTCATCGTATAATTATAATTAAAGCGTCGGTAATCCGAATCGTTATGCCGAAAAGTGCCACGGTAGCCTGCTTCGATTCGCCTATGTTCCCCTATGGGATGAACATAATCAGTGCGGGCAGTGATAACCCGATTAGCATCATCAGAAAAAATGTTTTCCAAATCTGGTGGAACAGTTATAAGACTATCCGTTAAAACCGCTTGCTGGGTAATAGATTGGTCAGAATTCCGTGAGAATGTTGAATAAAATAAGTCAATTGTCCATTCCCTCTGAGGTTGAGGAAAAGTTTTTTTATAAAATAAACCGTATTCCTGACCCTGATTATCAGTGTCACCATCAGAGAGGCGAGTGAACTGATTGTATCCCACAGCATTATAATCAGTGTTGAGATACTCGGTGTTATTTTGATTAGAGAAAGAGCGCAGATTGTAGAGCATTGATAGTGAAATAGTATTATAATCATTAATGAAATAATCACCGCCCAGTTTAATGTTGTGAAAACGGTTACGATTTTCGGAATTCTGATATTGGTTTAGATAAAAAGTAGAATCATTGCGGATTGACTCACGGATAGTTTCGCCAGTTCCAAGCCTATGACCCATCCGCATGTCATAATTAGCAAATAAATTGAATTTGTTATAGCGGTAATTAAGGTTAATGGAACCGTTATATTTGCCGCCTGTTCCGGCATTTACCAGTAACATACCATTATAGCCGGGCGAGCGTTTTTTCTTGAGAACAATATTAATAATACCGGACATACCCTCCGGATCATAGCGTGCTGAAGGATTGGTGATAACCTCTACTCGTTCAACCATACTAGCTGGAATTTCATCGAGGCTGATAATCTGTGACGGGCGGCTATCAACCAGCAAGGTAACACTGGATGAACCCCGTAGACTGACATTTCCATCAATATCAACGGTGACCGACGGAATAGTCTGCATAATATCGGTGGCTGTGCCTCCGATGGTTCCAACGCTATTATCAATAGTGATGACCTTTTTATCGAGATTATACGCGAGGGCTTTTTTCTCTCCAGTGACAGTAACGGACGATAAATCAATTGCCACCGGCTCGAGATAGACCGTTCCCAAAACCACCTCCGGTTTCGGCGGTGTAATCGCAATATTATTAATGACCGCCGTTTTGTATCCGATAAAACTAATCTTGGCAAAGTAACGACCAAACGGAATTTTATCGAGGATAAATATTCCATCCTCGTTGGTAATCGTACCGGTTATAATGCTGGAATCCTGGAGACCGTGTAAAGTGATTGCCGCATATTCAATCGGCTTATCAGTATTTTTAATTAAAACTGTCCCGGAAAGTCTGCCGGATGTCGGTCGAGGAGCACTGGCTGGTGGTTGAGCCATTATATTGGCACTACTAATTAAAATTACCAGTACTGAAAGAGTAATAGATAGTACCTTAACATTTCGCAAAATCATAAATCGTAAAATCCTTTGGTTAAAATTGTTCGGCTATTTGATTCCGAAAAAGTAAAAAGGTTAAACTTACTTTAGAATTATTAGCCGGAATAGAAGCTTGCGGTACAACTGGGTAGCATTTTTAGAAAAGTTAACTGGATTCAAGAGGTTTTTAACAAGAATACGTCAGGCTTACCATTTTTTCCGTTTCCAGAAGAAAAAGAAAGCTACAACCGAAACCAAAGCCATTCCTATAATTATCCAAAAAGAAGAAGGATGATTTCTTGGTAAGGGTAGATCAACGTTCATGGAAAAAATGCTGACGATCAGCGTCGGCACCATAATACCGATCGTAATAATAGTCAAGGTTTTCATCAAGACGTTGAGATTGTTGCTGACGATTGAAGCGCGGGCATCCATTAAGCTGGCTAAAACATTCGATTGGATTTCGGCTTGTTTAACACATTGAGTATTTTCGATTATAATATCATCAAGCAATTCGCATTCTTCCTGACTGAATCCAATTTTGACGGTATTGATTTTTAGTTTTTCAAGGAGAACGCCATTGGAATTGATGGCATTAAGATAATAGACTAAACTCTTTGCCAGACTAAACAAGTCTATTAGGTATTTATTTTCTAATGAAGTGTTTATTTTCTCCTGGAATTCATCCGTGACCATGTTGATGGCTTTTAAATGCTCCAGAAAATGGTAAATCGCCCGTAAAATCAGCTTGAGTAAAATGTCCTGATTCGAGTTGACCCGATTAAAAATTTTCCCTTCGAATATCGGTATATCTTCCGATGCCACGATGATAATTTGATCTTTAAAAAGAAATACGCCGGTCGAAGTAACTTTGAAAAGAATATTTTCCTTAGCGGTGATACTGCGCGGTCGCTTGAAAATAAAAGCGATGTGGTTGGGTTCGTACTCCAGACGCGAGAGCTCATCGGGGTCGAGAGCGGAGTTTAGAGTATGCTCATCTATCATAAATTGATCGACCAACATTCTTTTTTCCGCTTCATCAGGATTAATAAAAACCAGAATGGAAGCATCCTCGCCCCCATTCAGTACAATTCGCTTGTCTAAGATTTTGTAACGATTGAGCATTTTTACCTCTTGTCTGAAATCTGCTCGTTGATTCTTATGAAATATTCTTTTTAGAAAGCACGGCGAACTTAAGCAATTATTGGCTAACAAAGAAAAATTTTTTATTAAAATTCAATCTCTGCGTTCGAGGGCAAATTGACGAGCAAAATTAGCTGTCGCTGTACTCTCTCCCGAACCGTAGCCGCGCTTTATTTATTCTCCGGTAATTTAAAATGAATATATCCTACCAAGCGCCATACTACCCAGAGAATAATCAGATAACCCAGCATAAGTGCCAGAGTTAACCAATATCCCCCGAGGGAGTTATGCCAGAAATTCATAGGAGCATTGAGTAAAATCAATAGCGGAAAGCCCAGAAATAGAGCGAGCCCGCCACCGAGAGCCAAGTCTTCGGCGGACGGCGTTTGGAATTCCGGATCGGTGATACGAATCAGCACTAAACCGGAATTTATCGTTCCGGTCATTTCACCAAAAATCCCAACCATCCGTTCAAAATGAAAGTCATCAAAAGCTCTTCGGGAAATATAGCGAATTACAAAATAGGTGGCAAATCCAGCTAGAATTGACATTACAGCAATCGGTAACCAATATTTACCGACAATTACAATATTGATGGCTACAATCGAACCGGTCACCAAGAAATCAACCGCCACACCGGAAATCCGATTCATCAAGCCATTATCAATCACGTAGCTTTTTTTAGTTATATCAAGGCATTTACGAACCAGCAAAGCAATCAGTAGAGCAATCACGAAGTGAAAAGACCAGATTGTGTCAACGAAATCCTTTAAACCATACGTGGTCATTAATTTAGTGACGAAATAAATTAACCCGTAGGTCATTGCATACACAATACTGATTAGACCAAGCTGGAAAGCCATCGGTTCAATGGCTTCCGGCGATAATGTCAACCAACCGGCAACTTCCGGTTTATTTTCTTTGACGACACCGGTTCGAATATCATTATTGATAGATTCGCTTCCCTTGATCAAAGTCGTTTCGCGGTTCTTGATACCCCGATTGACAATTGCCACCCCGGCAAAATAAGCAATTAAAAAACCAATGGCGGCAAAAGTCAAACCGATCATCCCGCCGCCTTCAAATCCGAATTTTTCCCAGCTGTGTCCCATAGTATAAGCTATTCCCGGACCCATACCGAATCCCAGCGGTACCAATAAACCCATTGCGGCTGGTAAGTCGGGAGAAACGGTATAGATTAATGCCAGAACCACCAATAGACCGATCGCTCCCTGGACAATATAACAGGTCAATTCCGTAAAGCACTTACTGACCGGTCCTTTTCCGAATTTAGTCTTGGATTTTCCTAAACCAATTACAATGAAAGTTAACGCCAGGAGATGGTAAACATATTGCCCCAGCCGGTTTTCGTCGAGGTATATCAATCCCAACACTTGCTGACTGAGCAGAAGTCCTAAAAAACCGCCGATGATATTATTTGGGACTAAATATTTCTGAAAAAATGGAATGTAGCGTCGCGCGATCGTTCCCAGCACTAAGAAAACCCCCAGAGCAGTAAAATCTAAAATCATATCTTTGAAATTCAGAGTAAAATCCCAAGGAGTCATCATTTCCTCTTTTCATCATTTAAATAAACCGTCTCCTATACTTTTAATATAGTAATCTCGAATATTTTATAAAATCAATTTAAAATATTTTTGCTCTATAGGGACTGATTTTGATAATTTTGAGCTTGATTAGCAAATTGCTCTTTAATAAATAATTATAAAAATGATGGACAAGCCACTACATTCTAAAGGAAATTTAACTAGCTTGGATTTTGAAAAGTTATCACCTATTAAGAAAATGAAATGCTATTCGCCGTTTCTAATAATTTTCATCGTTCTTGCATCCGTTTTATCTTTAGCTGCTGAAATTGAAAAATATTATGGGAAAATTGACCCGGGCGACGGTCAGATCTACACCTGTAGGGGAGAAATCATCCGTAATGATGGCAAAGTAACTAAAACTTCTTACTTTTATGACGAGAATGGCAAGATTCTTCTCAACGAAAAGGTGGTCTTCGATGAAAAGGGATATAAACTCATTAGCCTCGTATCCGAGGAACCGCGCTATGGTCGCATTCAGGAAATTCAGCGAAAAGGGAGTCAGTACATTGCCCGCTATCGCAAAAACAGCGGCGAGGAATTCCGTGAGCATATCATCAACGATCAGCCGTTGCTTCTACATGGCTCTAATCTGCCGGTTTATCTGTCACAAAATCTCGATTTAATCGGAGAAAATGGACATATTTGTCGTTTGATTATAGTCCCAATGAAGATGGAAATCGAAATGATATTTAAAAACAAAGGAATAAAAAATATTGACGGGCATAAATACTACGAGATTCAAATGGATGCCGCCAATTTATTTTTAAAGCCATTAGTCAAAACTCATTATTTTTATTACGGTACGGAAGAGCCTCACTATTTATATCATTATATCGGCACGATTTCACTCACTGACCCCAGAGGCAATGATATTTGGGGTACAATTTCATTTACTTATGAATGAACATGGGGCGAGTGACTCGTTATGATTTTTATCGGCTAATCAATTTCAAGAATTCAGCCCGCGCCTGCGGTTCATCATGCAGTTCACCAAGCATAACGCTGGTAGTGATATTAGAGTTTTGTTTCTCGACGCCGCGCATTTGCATGCAAAGATGGCGCGCTTCAATGATGACGCCCACACCTTTTGGTTCGAGTGCTTCATTGAGGGTATCAGCGATCTGCTGAGTCAGGCGTTCCTGAATCTGGAGCCGTTGCGAAAAAGCCGTAACAACGCGTGGAATTTTACTAAAGCCAATAATTTTACCATTGGGAATATAAGCGACGTGGGCTTTGCCGAAGAATGGCACCAGATGATGTTCGCAGAGGCTGAAGAAATCCAGGTCTTTGACGATGATCATCTGGTTATAATCTTCGTAAACGAGTGATTCTTTGAGCATTTCAAGCACGTCCACTTTATAGCCTTGTGAAACGTGTTGCCAGAATTTGGCGACGCGCGCGGGCGTTTTCAGCAGTTCCGGCCGGTTAGGATCTTCCCCGATATTAATAAGCAGATTACGGATAATTTCTTCAGTTTGCATATAACCTCGGTTTAATGTTTATTCAGATTTTAATTGTTGTAATATTTGCTCTAATTCAAATGATTCTTTTTGGCGCAGAATTTCACGATCGATCCAATTCACGCGTACTCCATCCATTGTTGGCCGACTCATTCATATAGAAGGAGCGCGCCTGGGGATTCTCAATTCTTAGTAACAAGCGATAATGAGTCCAGGTTAATTCTGGGCGGATCGAATTACCCAATCTTATAACACTTTTGCTATCTCCATTAGCAAGACTATCTGATAATTCTCGACGCACTGCGTCGAGAACTGGAAATAGGAAATAAAATTTGCGCATATACCACAAGTTACTTGGATCAAATCCCCGTCCATATGCGACCGTTAGTTTTCTGGAAAGGTCGGCAATTAGTTGCTTCCCAAATTCCGCCCTTCTTTTACCTTTTTGTTCCTCATCAACGATAATCCGTCCGATATTCCAATAGACTTCAACCATGATAAAATTGACCGATCGGTAAGCTCTGGAACGGGCATCCTCTAAAATACTTCGGATGTTATTGAAAATAGAATCGGAGACTTGAGATAAATTATTCATTTATTGTTTCTAGCCGAGGGACAAATATCATTCAAAACGCATTTCCCGCACTGCGGGCGTCGCGCGATGCAGACTCGCCGACCGTGTTCGATTAGCAGATGCCCGAGCTTGGTCCATTGTTCTTGGGGAAATTGGCGCATCAAGTCCTGTTCGATTTTTTCCGGGTTGCTGTTTTTCGTTAGTCCGAGCAAATTCGCCAGGCGTTTGACGTGGGTGTCAACAACGATAGCCGGTACTCCGAAAGCATCGCCGAGCACCACATTAGCCGTTTTGCGTCCGACGCCTTCGAGTTGCAGGAGTTCCTCCATTGTTCCGGGGACTTCGCCGTTGAATTTCTCGACGACAGATTTCATTGCGGATTTAATGGCTTTGGCTTTGTTATTGAAAAAGCCGGTTGAGCGGATGTCGTTTTTCAGTTCTTCGAGGTCAGCATCGGCAAAGGCTTGCGCCGTCGGATATTTCTGGAAAAGAGCTGGCGTTACCATATTGACGCGCTTATCGGTGCATTGCGCCGATAGAATGGTGGCAATTAATAGTTCACGCGCATTGGTATGATTCAAAGCGCAGCGAGCATCCGGATATGCGGCAGAGAGGCGGGAGTAGATTTCTGGTGCGATTTCAGATTTATTAGTGATAATTTTCCTCTTAGATTTAGTTACATTAATTTTAGATGCTGAAAAATTTCAACAATTCCTTCGTATCATCCGAAATAGTCAGTAGATAAAGCTTCATCTGCAATAAACTTTAACTCTTCTTGAGTTAATTTTCTATCTAATTCCTGTTCGGCAACAGTCTGAACGTCCGCAATATTGATTGAATAGATTATTTTATCACTTCGCATTTTGCTCACCTCCTTCTAAAAATGGTCTGATAATATCCAAACGATTTGTATTGATTTTACCATCAGGTGAGAATGGGCACTGAGCCAGTATTCTCTTTAAAGTTTTATCCTTTATTGAAAGATCATTCAAGTGGGGAAAATTTTGAATAATTTGTAATTCAGTAAACAAAAACCAATCGTGCAAAATTGCTTTACTTTTGGTAGCAGTTTGTGAAATAGGCTGGTTTATTATATCAAATTTATCCATGAAATCAGGTTTTGCAATTGAATTGATTATTGAGAGAATCAGTTCCATTGTTCCTGTTTCTCCAGAAAGAAAATTCCATAATTCATCAGCAAGTAATATCTCCTGTGGATGGAAATACTTTCTAAAATCTATAGAATATCCGAAATATCTTTCTTTATTTGATTTTGTTGGTTGTTTACTTGTCGGATCAAATGGAAATCCTAAGTAATAAGACACTTTTTTGCCTAAATATTTATTTCTAAGACCAGTTTTTGCCTGTAATATTTTTTCTTTTTCTACTTTAAAAACACCACTGTTCGGTTTTACCGTTTTTAACTCTATAGCAATTATTTCATTATCAGTCTCATAGAAAACATCGGCCGTAAAATTTGGTATGTGGCGATCTAATATTTCACCTTGATATTTAAGAATATTGTCTTCTGAAGAAACATCAGGCTGTCTTTGACCGTTTTTAAGTTCAGTAATAATATCTGAAATTACTGTTTCTTGCCTACTACTTATAATTAGGTCCCGGAATTCTCTTTTTTCACCATTAGATAAAATATGTGATACTCGTTCAAAGAATGATTGACCAAGAGTTGTACTTAGCCCATGTAACCAACTACTAAGGGTTATCAAAAAAGGAACAGATTTTACCTTTCCCTCTAATTTAACGGAAAAAGCGTTTAAGAAAGCTTCATGAAAAGGCGCATTTCTATTGTCCATTTCATTTTCTGGAAAAGTATCAAAGCGGGATTTGAGGGTTTTTATTACCTCAAAAGCAATTTTCTCAATTTTAGCATTTGTCATTGAACGTCCTTCAAATGAAAGATAATTTCTGAATAGGCACCTTTATCTTTTTCCGAACGATTTAAAACAGGCCTTTTATAACAGTTGACGATTTTCATCCCGGATTTTTCGGCAATCATAGGATATAGGTTATATTTATCATTAGCCACAAGAAAAATAGTATAATTGGGTTTTAAATATCTCTTACAATTTATCAATACATCTGTAATACCCTGAACGTACGATTCTCGAGCTTCTATTCCTTTCCCTCTAAATAAAGGACCAATTTCTAATTCGTCATTTCTCTCAAAGCCAAATAAATCGTAGGCGTAGGCATGTTGTTCATGATAATTGATAAGACCGACGTATGGTGGACTTGAAAAAATGCCGTCTATTTTTTTTCTCTGTACTAAATCCGACAATTCTTTATTCTTGCTTTGTAGTTTTTCAATTATATCTATGTTTCTTGAATCGCCCACAAGACAGTATTGGAAGGTATTGGTTCTTAATTTGTTAAAAGTTGCCAATCTCACCAAAGTATCCTTACTATATCTTTCCCACCAATTAAGTATGGTAAAAAGTGGTTTGCATATTTTACCATGCTTGGCACAATAATAAGGTGTTGCTACCGGTTCAATTAAGGTCACTAAATCAGCGTGGGTCGTAGCGCGGCAGGAGCGAATTGTTCTACTGAATATAACACTGATTATCTTTTTTATTTCTGAATCCTGGATTAATTTAATTTGTTCAAAAACAAAATCCATTTCTTCTCGAATCGGCTGAAGGTACCACTTTTCAATGAAATTATTTTCAGTATCCTGTTTTAATTTGACGCCATATTTTTTTACTAAATCCCAGTAGATTGGTAGAAATTCATCCGATTTAGTTTTTCCGTATTTATCCTCATTGATTTCTTTACGTCTGACCTTTTGTTTATATTCAGGTGAAGGGAAATATCTATTATTAAATTCGTTTAGTTTTTCAGTCAGTTCAACATCAAACTGCAGAATATTTCTCTTCGAGTTAAAAACCCGGAGTGATCGTGTTATTTTCGTAATTTCTGCTTGTAGCGAGAACAAATCATACTTTTTAACTTTTACATTACTGATCAGGGCATTAAAAGTAGAAACATCAACTCCTATAGCGTGCATTCCTAATTCATTGGCTTGAACTAAAGTGGTTCCACTTCCGCAGAATGGATCAAGGATTATGTCGCCTTTGTTAAAAAAAACTTCTGTCTTAAACTCGTCAATATGATCATCAAGAAAATATTCTACTAGTTGGGGAATAAATTTCCCTTTGTATGGGTGGAGCCGATGAACGTGTTTGGTGGTATCGGCCTCTTTTAAGAAATCAAAACTCAAATGCCAATTTAAATCCTCTCCTAACTGATTTTTCCAATTAATTTCACGCTTACCCCAGAACGAGTCGTAATAGTTTTTCAGCTCGGAAATGTCAACGTAAATCGAGCCATTATTACTGGTTTTATTTATTTTTCCATAGTTAATTAAATAGGTGATGTTAGATTCGGTGACTTTTTTGTTTAAGTAATCACTTGCCCAACGGCTGGCATCTTTTAGCGAAAGAATATTATTTTGGTTTTTAAATAATGTTTCCATTTCACCCATTTCAATTCACCTTTTCCACCCTTGTAATTTGCCTTTTTCGGAGGGGGAACAAGGGCTTTTCAGATCTAAAACTGTCATTTTCCGATGTTTTGTGACTGACATACTTTACATAAATCATGTTTATAAACTTCTTCTTCTGATTCAGTGTTTTCGAAAAGAGATAGATCACTCTTAATTACGGTTTCAGGAATAAAAATATTCGGGTGGAGCTTTATTTTGGAATATTCTATTTCCTTAATGTTATCGGGAATTACAAAATATTTTGTTAACTCTACCCAATCTTTATCTCTAATTGTGATTGGCTCTCCTAGGAAAAAACTTAACCAAATTCCATTGATTTTAGAACATAATTCTTCCTGTACAAGTTTTTTTTGAGTAATGGTTATATAGTTCTCATCTATATCAAAGCCAATATACTTTCGACCAAGTCGTTTAGCCGCAATTGCTGTCGTCCCTGTGCCTACAAAAGGATCGAGCACAATGTCACCTTCATCGGAGGACATTAATATTATTCTTTCTAATAAATGAACCGGTAACTGACAGGGATGTTCATCTCTATATTTATTATGTTTTAGGCGATGAATATCGGTCCACACATCAGAAACTAAAGGACCAAAGGGGTGTAAACCAGCCTTTTTGCCGCCATAATCTTTTAAGAGATACCCGCATTTTCTGCATCGTTTATGGGGGTAGCGAATTTCGAAAAACTTATTTTTCTTTAGGTCTTTTGCGTAATATAAAATACCATAATGAGAAGGTTGTAAACTTTGACCCATTGGGGCAGTTGGTGCATCCCAGGCAATCCAATGTTTGAAATAAGCAATTTCATTTAAAAAACTTGCATAGTATGTTAACCACTTGGGTATATTGTGCACAAATATAGAACCCGCAGGTTTTGTAATTCTAACCATTTCAAATATCCACCGTTTGCACCAATCCAAATATGCCTGAACCTCTTTATTGTCCCGATACCCATTATATTTCTTACCTAAATTAAAAGGCGGGTCTGCGAAAGTTACATCAACACTGTTATCGGGGATGTTTTTGAATAATTCAATACAATCGCCTTGAATTATCTGATTGTAATATTTCTCAAACATTTTTCATCACTTCACATAATAATTTCTCAAATCTATTAAGTTCCTCTTGATGAAAGGTAAATACATCTTCATAAGCGCCAACCATCCTTTTTAAATCCCTTTTTCTAACATACCAACCAATACCGTCAACAAAGCCTAAAAAGCGAGCATCTGGGTAATGTTCCTTAATTAAAGAGTCAATTGAGATCTCTGTTTTCGATTTATCACCTTGACCTGAAGAAGTTGTGACTAAAAAAGTACTTTCTATTATAATTTTTGGGCTTTGTTTATTTGGAATAATAAAATCCATTGTTCTCTTTTGTTCGGGTGCATATTCAATAAGTTCGCTGAGATCACCTTTTTCAAAAGGAATTTTACGTTTCTTTAGAATTCTTTCGATAAGAATTTCTGGGTTATTTTTCCCTTTAGCAGCTCTCGAACCTTTTTCTTTATATCGTGCAAGAGTATCAATGATTGCATTGATATCAAAATTTAGCTTTTCGAGACTTAATTTTTGAAACTCAAACGGCGGTAAGGTTCTTTTGAAAAAGTCTATTGACGAACCTTCATAAAAAATATTGACCAGACATTTTCTAAAATATTCATTTTCCCGCACCAATTGCTCAATTTTGGAGGTATTCCATTCCGAAATTTCATTATCTTTGGTCGTTCTTTTATTATTAATCCAATAATTCATAAAAGTAAAATCATTCAGCTCTTTATCGTCCACAATTCTGATAATAGTGATCAACCTTAATAAACTTTCATTTGAGAATCCTGTAATGGCGAGTAATGCCTTAAGGCCGAGTTCTTTTTTATTCCTTAAAAAATTTTCGAAGACTTCTTTTTTACAACCATTATTCTGTACTTCATTTCTTAGATATATTATAGATTCCTTGACAGAAAAAATATGACTTTCATAGGCTGATTCGAATTCTTCATCAAAATAATAATATGTATTATTCTCAATTACTGTTCTATACTTCTCGTCGATTGTTTTCATATTTAGTTCCTATCTGGATTTTTCTGGAAGAAAAGTAAATACTCGTCTTTCATGGTATTTCTCATTCCTTTAATTGGCTTTAGGATGCTTTTAACTAACTTTAATCCAATCTCTTCACAATTTTGGATTATAGTTTTTTCTAATCTTATCCCGCCGGTTTGATTTGTATTCGAACCAATTATCATAATGAAATATTTGTCATTTTTCAGCACCCTATATATTTCTGAACAGACTTTTTTCATATCACGAAAATAATTATTTAATCTTTCGTCTTTATTTTTGCCAATTAACCCAATCATCTTACCTTTAATTTTCTCGATATTATACCCAAGATATTCTAATTGGGCTTCATCATTCTTGGCATAATCAATCGCGAAAGAATAAGGGGGAGATGTAATTACGCCATCTATTGAGTTATCCACGATTTTTAAATCTAAAGCATCCGAATCCGGTAATACATTCAGTTTACCCAGTTGTACTTTTTTGAAATAGGGATTATTAATAAAATTTCGTACGGTATTTTCATATCTAGTTAAAACTTTTTCGAACAATTGCCTGTGATCCGATTTAATGACACGTTTTGAATACCCCATTGAATCCAAGTAAGCCAATAAAGCTAAATTATATATGGCAAGTTTTTCATTATCAGTAACGTTCTTCAATTTTTTTAAAATATTTCCTTGCGAAAAGAAATTGAAAAGCTTATCGCGATTTTCAACAAGAAGAGAAAGTGAGTTATCTGTTATTTGTAATGCATCATATTTGGCTTGCGTCATAAATTGGCAAAAAGGGCTTATATCAACGGCATACGAATTAATGCCCATCAATGCGGCTTCGATATTAGCTGTACCACTTCCGCACATTGGATCTAAAATTGTTTGGCCTTTTTCTACTCCAATTATGTTAAGAAGAGCTTTAATTAGCTGAGGATGAAATTTTCCACGATAGGGAAATAGTCCATGGGTAGCATAACCAGTAGAGAAAGTACCGTTTTCAAAATAATTTTTGGTGACATTGGATCGATTTTCGATTAGCCCCTCACAGGTTTGGTTATACATTAAATAATGCGTTGTGAATTTGCCATCAATTGATTGAATATAGGCCGAACGTTCAATAATTTGGTCTTTTGGAAGGCTTTTGTATTCGAGAAAAGCCAACTCGAGTTCAAATAATTCTGTAACAGATGGTAAGAGAGTTACGTTTTTATCAAATAGAGTTTCTATACAGGCTGGTAATTCATAGAAGGAATAATTTCCCAAAACTTTCATAACCTTTCATTAACAATTGATAAAGCCATTTCACCCACTTTTAATTCACCTTTTTCACCCTTGTAATTTGCCTTATTTGTGAGCAGTAATCAAGCGCTTTTTATGATTGGTATTTGCGATCATTTTTCAACGAGTTCTATTCGACAAAAAATCCTTGATACGTGCCGCGGCGCGCCAGTTCATCCCGGATCCCAGTTAATATCTCGTTTTTGGTGAGATTCCACTGCGGGGCAATCAGCGTGCCGGGTTTGGCATCGCCGCACAAACGCTGGATGACGATTTCCGGATGTAAGCACTCCAGGAAATCAACGACAAGCGTTATCCATTCTTTTTCGGTAAAAAGTGAGAAGGGATTTTCGGCGTAGAATTCAGCCAGCGGCGTGTTTTTGACAACGTGCAGGTGGTGAATCTTGAGTGCATCAATTCCAAGACTATTCAAGACACCGGGAGTAGCTAAAATGTCAGTGCGCGTTTCAGTCGGAAATCCGAGAATTAGGTGTCCAGCAACGTGGAGACCGTGGGCTTTCGCCGCCTGAATCGCCCAGCGAGTTTGAGCAAAATCGTGTCCGCGCTGCGCCCAATCCAGCGTTTTATCATAGACGGATTCAATACCGAACTCAATGGAAATGTAAGTTTCGTGATTCAGGTGTTCGAGTAGTTGTAATATTTCCTCCGAAACGCAATCCGGGCGTGTGCCAATGCAAAGCCCGACAATTTCGGGAAAAGCTAAAACCTCGCGGTAAAGTCTTTCCAGCTTTTCCACCGGCGCATAAGTATTGGTAAATGGTTGAAAGTAAGCCAGAAATTTATCGGCCTGGTGAAAACGGCGAGCCGACGCTATGCCTTTTTGGATTTGATCGCTAAGCGATGGCAATTCTTCAGCACGCTTTGGGGCGAAGCTTTCGTTATTGCAATATAGACAGCCGGCTGTACCTTTGGTGCCGTCACGGGTTGGGCACGTAAAACCAGCATCGAGCGTAATCCTATAAACCCGCGTCTGAAAGCGCTCGCGTAGGTAGCGACCATAACGATAGTAGCGTTCATCCAGCGGAAAGGGAATCACTTTTTAATTAAAATTCCATATTTAAGAATCTTTAATTTCAAATCGAAATTCACCGGTTATTCAGTTAATTGACTGGCGACTAGCACCGCCAGATCGAGGCATTTTACGCTCGAATTTTGTTCCTTTAATCCATCGGAAAGCATAGTTGTGCAGAACGGACAGGCGGTGGCAATAATATCCGGATTCAATTTGGTGAGTTCCTTTGCCCGCAGGGTATTGACGCGCTGAGCTGGGGCTTCTTCCAGCCACATCCGTCCACCGCCGGCGCCGCAACATAGAGCATTAATACCATGGCGGGTCGCTTCTTGAAAATCAGCTTGTAATGCCGCGATTATCTGACGAGGCGCATCATAAATTCCATTGTGCCGTCCGAGATAACAGGCGTCGTGATAGGTCAATTTACCTTTTAACGGCTGATTGATTTTCAAACGTCCTGCCGCTAATAGATTGGCAATCATTTCGATATGACTGATAACCTCGAATTTGCCACCTAGCTGGGGATATTCATTTTTCAGAGTATTGTAGCAATGGGCGCATTGGGTGATAATTTTTTGGACGCCGAGATTGTGGAAAGTCTCGATGTTTTGATTGGCTAAAGTCTGGAAAAGGTATTCGTTACCAAGTCGGCGAGCGGCGTCACCGGTACAAGTTTCGGCATTGCCCAGAATGGCATAATTGACCTGAGCGACGTTCAGCAATTTTATCATTGCTCGGGAAGTTTTTTGGGCGTGTTCATCGAAAGCTCCGGCGCATCCAACCCAAAATAGATATTCAAAGTCGGCTTTTTCATCTGCCCGCGGAATTGCCAGACCTTCTGTCCACTTTTCGCGATCAGAGGCGCCCCAGGGATTACCGTAGCTTTCCAAATTACGGAATGCCAATTCTGCCGCTTCCGGGAAACGGCTTTCTTCCAGTACTAGGTGACGGCGCATTTCGACAATCCGATCAATGAACTCGATGCTCAGTGGACAGACTTCTTCACAAGCCCGGCAGGTGGTACAAGCCCAAAGCGTTTCCTCTCTGATGGTGTCGCCCACCAATTTTTCAGCGCGTGGCGATTGAGATTTTTGTCTTTTATCTTTAATAATATCAGTCGTGTACTTGATAAGATGATGCCGCAAAGCAATGTTGAATTCTTTCGGACTCAGTGGCTTGCCGGATTCGAACGCCGGGCAAACCGTCTGACAGCGACCGCATTCCGTACAGGTAAAAACATCCAGCAAATCTTTCCAGCCGAGATGTTCAATGCGGGACGCCCCGAAGCGCTCGCCGTTTTCTACATCCAAAAAGCGCACATATCCACTGTCAAGCCGTTTGAAAAAAACCGCTGGCAAGGACGTTATAATATGAAAGTGCTTGGAAAGCGGCAGAAATGGGAAAAAGGATAACAGAGTTATAAGATGTAACCACCAATTAAGATGAAAAAATTTTACGGCGAACTCCGGAGCAGTATTACAAAAAATTCGGGCAACGGCTATTCCAATGACTGTTCGATCGGCATCCGCTTCAAACGTGACGGTCAACCCGGTCATTAAAAGGTCTGTAACCATCAAAATCGCAATCATTATCAAAATCAGATTCGCTGAAGCGGATAATGTCAGGCGTTTTGGGCGGATGATCAGGCGCTGAATAAGGGCATAAATCACGCTGAGCAGAACTAAAACTTCGAAAACATCTTTGAGCCAGAGATAAATCTGTCCGAGAGTCTGTCCAGTATGAAAACCCGGCAGGACGAAATTGGGATTGAATCCCTGCCCAATCATTTGAATCGTATTGATTGAAACCACCAGAAAGCCCCAAAAAATGAAAGTGTGCATATAGCCAGCCGACCAGAAACGCCGATCACGGATTTTCGTTTGAGCAATTCCTTGTGTGAAAAAAGCGCCGATTCGTCGTCCGATATGGTCAAAGCGATTTTGGGGCTGACCAGCCGCAATTACGGCGATTCTTCGATACATCAGCCAAACGAACCAGCCTAGTGCGACTACCAGCAGAACTATGAAAAGCGCCGAGCCGAGTGGAGTATTTGTTGGTGCCATCATTTACCAGTTTCTCCTTTTTTAAGGTGAAATTTTAAACATTTCCAGCTTGATTCCAAAATCAGAGGGGGTCTCGTTTAACCCACCGCGATTTTTGTCTGATCTAGGGACATGGTATCCACCCTTAGTTATTCTTTCTACTTTCAGAACCAAACGGAAGAGACTTATTCTGATTTCTCACTCACATTAGGTTAGAAAAAAAAGCCCGACTTTTAATCGGGCTTTTTTATTACAGTAAGGAATTTGCAGGTTACTTTATCAACAATATTTTTATCGTTTTGGAGTAATTACCAGATTGCATCCTAACCAGATACGTTCCGCTTGAAAGTAGCGAGCCATCGAAAGTAACCGAATACCTTCCTTCTTGTTTTTCGCCTTTCACTAGCGTTGCCACTTCCTCGCCAAGTAGGTTGTACACGTTTATAGTCACATTCCCGGCTTTCGGTAATTCATAATGTATTGTTGTCGCCGGATTAAACGGATTCGGGTAGTTTTGCTCCAGTGAATAGCTAATCGGAATATCCGGCTTTTCCAATTCTAATTGCTCAAAAATAGCTTTTGCCAGAGATACATTCTCTTCTGAATAGCTTTTTGTTAATATGATATTTGGATTTTTAATATTCAGGCGCTTCTCTCTGATAGCAGGAGGAATATGGGATAAATCCTGAGCAGTAGTAGTCGGTTTTCCTGAATTTTCATCGACAAAATTGGTTTCGAGGGTAATTTTTGCTCTTACTATTTTACTATCTAATCCCTTTGTATTCAATGAATAGGTAGGTTTTTGAGTGGTGTGAACATTGGAAGCATTGAGATTAACATTCTTTATTGTCCCAACTATCTTGCCAGTGGCTTCATCGATGAGTTCGACCTTGTAGTGGATATAACCTTCTTTACCGAGTGCTTTACTTGATAAAATAGAATCGGCAAATCCTGATTCTTCCATAAAGACTACTTTCGAATCCTCCTTCAATTGGAATGGCTCAGTCAGAAGAACATTATTCAAGTTGTCTATTTTCGAATAATCCACTTCATCAGAAGCATCAATAAAAGCAATATCTTGACCATCAACATTCAGACCTTCGAGGTTATATTTAAAGTAAACATCTCCCTTTTTGATAATAAATCCTCTGCCTTCGACAAGCTCGGATGAGCTCTTACTCAATGGACCAAGCGTCTGAGAAGTACTAAAGTAGTAGGGAACTGAATTCGGGTAGAATGAGGATACATACATATAAGAATGATTCGAAGTTGCACCGTTTCCTACTTGAACATATTTACCTGTTGTGCTTAAGGTTTGAATACTACTACTGATAGGAGTACCATTGTCGTAACGGATAGATTTATTCGACTTTGTTCCTCCTGAAGATGGTTGCTGACTCCAAACAGCAAACCCGCTACTACTACCACCACCGCCCCGATTAATTGAACATGAGGTACCGTAAGTCCCGTAATAATATCGTACGGAACTCTCCGCATTATAAAATACCATATTTTGTACCTCTATCCAGCAAGCATTATAGTAGTAATTCGGTAGTGATACTATTGAAGGACATAAATTGGCCGTAGGGTAAGAAATCATTACAGGATTTTCTTGGTAAATGAACCAATCGCTATAATCCGGTTGCAAGTACAAAAACTGCCCATAAATTGCCCCGGTTGGCCCTGCCTGTCGAACAAGATTAATACAAAAATCAAGATCACTAGGAACTATAGAAAGTTGTACATTTGTCGTGCTGGCATTTGTTCCGTTAAGAAGTCCCTGATCATCAGGCAATCCAAATGGCCCTAAATATCGGTGTCCACTATCTTCTGTATAACCACCAAGCCAGTTAATACCCGGCTCTAAACTGCCACTGGTGCTTTTTCTCTCAAATGTTAGAAAGTACGGACTGGCATATCCCACGTACATAACAAGATTAGGATTGGCATTCACTGCATCATAAGCATCACTCGGTTCAGTGAATAGCGTAGTTACTTCGTAGTACGGAGATGGCGCCGAATTGACATCGCCATATTGGTTAAATATTTTACCCTTTATTTTATAATGTGTTCCATCCTTTTCCTGCCAGACGACACCGATATAATTATCTGTCGTTGAACCTGTATAATGGGTAGTATAGGCAATCGAAGGACACTTGCCGCCGGCAGTGCCATCTAATGGCTGTCCATTATTGCCAAGTGTCCAGGTACTGCCACCATCACCGGAATGCTCGAGCCACACGTGACCGGCGCTGGTGTAAACCTGGTGAAGCCAACGGGGATTTCCACCAGCTAAGGTCTGAATCAGTTTCCGCTGGCTGGTATTGAATGCCGCGGCATCATTGGAGCGGTGAATGCCCTTCCAATTCGCCTGCAGGTTTTTATCGCTATCGACTACAATATTTCTGGTTTGACTGGTATTACCGTCACTCCAATGGTAAAATACCCAATCAGAGTTGAGGGTACCACTAGGTACATTTGTGCTAATAGAATGTGGAACAGGATTAGCATTATAACAGTATTCATAACTATCATACATTGAACCTGTTGTACTTTCATAAGTCACAGTTCCACCTGTCAGACTGCCCTCCAGAACATTGGATAATTGGACACGCTGAGCTTGCAGAAATTTAGCCGTATAAGTCGCATCGCTCGAAGCAACCGTTATTTCAATACGTCTAGTAGCAATGTCCGTCTCTGGCAGTGTCGCATCATCCTTATACCAATTCTTATACTTATTCTGTCCATTAGTCGAGGCAATCAGTTCGTTTGGCGTCTGCACCTGCTTGACGTTACCGGTATTCCATTCGAATGTCTTTGGTGATGGATATGTTCCGGTGACAGATCCATTGACAACCGTTTGCACATTTCCGAGCGTGTTGAGTTGATTAACTTCATTTTGTACTTTAATATTCCTTAGCCCGGCAACCATGGTCAATCCAAGAACGATACTAGTATCGGTTGTCGTTAAAGTTGGCGTTCCTGACGTGAAATACGAAGCTACAATATTGGGTAATAAGGGTTGGCTTGAACTGGTGCTGATTTCCGGTAATTTAGCTATCAGTCCCGAGAGTTGGTCGTGAAGTACAATATTCACCCAATCATTGTTGTTATAGTAAAGGCTTAATGGTGTTAATCGAATTTTATAGCCAGATCCTTGCTCAACCCGGTCAATTGTTCCATTGATTGTTACTGATAGATTAGAAGCTTTTAATAGAAAATCAAAAATTGGAGTGTCAAAATTGGCTTTTATTTTAAAATCTATCGTCAAGCTAAAATTGTTACCGGTTGAGATATCAAGTGAAATATCCTGTGGTTTGAAACTGTAATATGTGACAACAGCAACATTAAGACTTAAAAATGAAATATCGATATTGCAGGACGTCCCATAGGATAAGTATTTTGATTCAACTATTGCCGCTAAAATATTATTGACTGTCGATTCCGGTATTTTCAGACGCACATCATCCGCAAAACCGATCTGTAAGCAGATCAATACAATAAAAACAGAAGAAATCATCTTCTTCCAGGTTTTCGTTTTCATATTCACTCCTTCATAAGTTTAATTGATTAATAATCATGGTGTACCCTGTACCACAACGTACACCTGCGAGCTGACTTCCGTCGGAAGGAATATTTTTCCAGTAGAAGTCTTGATCATTTTGCGTTGGTTGCCAAAATGAGCATCATCATCCGGCAAACCCGGCATTACAATCTTCTGAAAATCAGTTCCATTCCAGTGATAAAAATTATAACGCGTACCGAATATCCACACATCATTGGGCGTGAAAAGATTAATATCTGTTCCGGTACGTCCATTTTGCTTTAATGGCAGACCCAAATAAGTAAGGTTCGTTTTCGTGAACTCGAGATTTAATCCAAATGATTCAAAAATAAACGATTCATCTCCAATAATGTAGAGTATCAACGAATCTGTGATAGAGCACCGGCTAACTGCTATATCGTATATGTCATACCCGGCTTCTGGAATTTTTATTGGTGTGTTGGTTGTATCCTGATTGTCCAATAATTTTACCCAAGCGCCACCATAAAGCCTCCATATCTGTGTATAATGGATTCCCGGGGCTGCATAATCACCTCTGAAATACAGTTCGTTTTTTGATACTCCCCGGACATTAAACAGACTAAATTCCGTTGGCGCTTTGGAATATATCCATCCTGCTTTATAGCCATCCTTGGTATAGACCATGCCGTTATCACCCGCCGCGATAAAGAATCCTTTGCCGTCCGTCCAGACACTGCGCAGTTCGCCGGTCGCCTGTAGTTGATAACTTTTCCATTTCTTTATGCGGTTATCGAATTCGGCTATTCCGGCATAAATATCCTGGTTTAAACCCCAGTATCCGACTGCAACCATAAAGTGGTCATCGCCGGTGACATCACCAAGCGGGCCTATTGAAATATCACCCCACTCTTCAGTGACATCGTTATAACCCCAGGTTCCATTAATGTCATCTTCCCAGGTTTCTCCATTCCAATGTCTTCCAAACCTTCCGGAATAGGGTGGCTTTCCATCAATGATACCGCCCATTACATACGCATCATTATCCGAAAAGGCCCATACCCCAGCAACCGTAGATGTACCAAACCAGGCAACTGTATCCACCCGCCAGGTAAAAGTACGGTTGCCGGGCGGGTATTCGCAGTTTGTAGGCTGAGGTTCAGGATCGTCCGGACAGGCAAGAAATAATACGGAGAAGATAGCTAAAATGGAAATATGATACAAGTGCTCAAGTGTCTTCATAATGTTCTCAAAGAATATTATTCTCCATAGATAGCCTCAAGCCAACCAGGATACCAGCCGCAATCATCCTCCACAGAGTTTGATTTAATATAATAGAGACTCTCCATATTTCCGCGTTTTAATTTGATTCTTGTAGATATCGTTAGTAAGCTATTGGGTTGAGGATTGTCTATGGTAAGGTAAATATTAGCTATGTATTTATTTTGATATGTATTATATATTGCTTGAGCTGGTAGTGTAGATTTAACAGTATATTTAACTCCTATAGTACCTGTAAAAACAAGCCAATTGTCTGTTAAATCAACCGTAAATTTATCATTACACGAGATACTAATTCCAAAGTTTACATCATCACACCTGTACCATTTACAAGTAAACTCGGGTGCCAGGGAGTATATTGTCGGTGCTATCGTTAAATTCACCTCATTATTGGCGACAGAAAAAGTCAATGTCGGGAGTCCTTTCCAGCCGATGTCCGAACTTTCTGTCCAGCGTGCCGTGGATTCATTTAATACCTTACCCTGGTAGATTACCCAGCTAATCGGTGACAGGGCTTGTGTTACCGCCCCTTGCACGCGTGTATCGGGAATTGCTCCGGCAATCGCAGCTACCAGATCCGTATATTGACCATAAATTTTATCCATACTAATCGTTGTTGATGGTATCGTCAACGTCGGTGTAAATCGAAAAGTCTGGTTTACATAAATAGGCAAGTCGGTCGAAATATCTATGGCTACAACAGTGACTGCGAGGTTAATTTTGATTGTATTCGAATACAGAGATACTGTCGGCTTCTGTAATTGAATAGAACACCAAACCCCCTGATTTGTGATATTCCACGACTTTGTAGAACTGCCCCACTGACTAGCAATAAAACGATTAATCCCTGTACTTGTTACCGAAAATGTAATTGGGATAGTACGATCAGAAGCATGGCTAATACCTACTAAACAACCAAGAAGATTCACTGCAATCAGCAGTGTAAAAAATATACGTCTCATAATAGTTCTCCTTTCCGATAAGATTAAAATTATTTTTTTGCACAACGGTTAGCATATATCACGCATGTGGAACAAAGCTCACCTTACTGTTTAAATACGTCTTTTTTACGTGAGACATTATCCAATCGCTTTTTTGCATGACAAAAACTGCACCTCCTTACGTAAAAATCGCATCTGAATTTTTATCGTTAATTTTCTCATATTAAAGCTCCATTAGATATATATCGCGACAGAGCGAAAGAAATAATAGTTCGTCACGCAGTAAAAAAGACTGATAAAACTAGTAACACAAAGAGAATAGCCGTTCTCGTTGTTTTTAGAGATATATTTATCTGTTCTCATCGGCCGCCTTCCAATAAGTCTGACGCTACATTCATAGCCTTGTTTTAAAATGATACGGAACCTCCTAAGTCATGTCCGCCCGAGCTGCATTCCCCGCCCTTCTCTTCCCGGTCCGGTAAAGCCAATCGCTAATAATTTGCCCGCGCGCCATATTTTAAAATGCCATCTTGTTACAGGCGTAATATATACGATGGGGGGGGGTAAAGTCAAGGAAAATATTTTGTATTTCCCGCAGAACGAAGGATTAACTTAATAATCGGGATTATTTTTAGCTGCACTGCAGCCTCCTGCGGCGTTTTCATAATTTCCTCCTTTTAATAAAAGCATTAAAGAGACAGTAAAAACATTCGATTCTAATCGAAAAAAGGTGACCAGCCTTGATAGATATTTCTACGAATTACAATAGCGTTGACGACACTATTGTAATTGTTATTTGTTATGTCTTTCTTTAGTCAATGTATTCCCTCCATTATGGTAGTTTTCCGTGGACAATTACATTATTGTCATAAAGAATAAAAAGATCTTTCTCAAATAGCAGAAGATCAGAAATTGGTTCGGTCATTTGATACAATAAGACCCAGTCAGTTCCATTATAATGCCCAACTCCATATAACCCAGCTTTAAATGCTTGAGTAAATATGTCCATCTCGTTTCTCCCCCAAAGAAGCTCTAAGGTAATATCTGTACTTGAAAAATCCTTCCATACCTGAAAATCAGAACTTGTATATGTCAGTATTTGTTTTCCCCCTGCCTGTGTAAAATATAGTCTGCCATTAATTTCACTTACATTTATTCCCTTTTTTCCACTATAAATTTCCTTCAGAGAATTGCCATCAAGTTCGAATGCTTTCGCAGTATTACCTGTATTTTCAAAACGAGTACCCGATATGTAATATTTATTGCTTTCCCTCACTCCACGTCGTATTCTATTTAATCCTACCTTATAATCAGGGATGGGAACAAATTTCCATGTACTTCCGTCGTAATGCATAATAACACACTTATATCCCCCTCCAGTAATCGAATCTATACTTCCAACTGCATAAATATTATCAGGTGAATTTCCCCATATATCGTCCAGACCAAGTCTTGTTAAACCTGCATCCTCGTATGTATAAGCTACTGACCATTGAGTTCCATTAAAATGATAAACTCCTCTTCCGGGCGCATCACAAGCCCATACATCGTTCTGCGCAAAACCAAAAACACACATCATATTGCTCGAGAGACATGAAAGATCACGTGTCCAACTTACTCCATCATAATGCCATAAAGTTACATCAGAAGCTCCACCTGAACCGGTGGCCCATATATCTGTCGGGCTACTACCCCATAAACTGAATAAATAAAATAAATCCCACGGATTCGCTTTGAGAGTATCGACAGTCCATATATAATCCCGTCTTCCCGGTTCAAGGTCTTCCGGACAGTTAAGACATTTCTCTTTTTCACAATTAATACAAAAAAACGAGAATAGAAATACAAGAATATAAAAATGTAAATTTTGATTCATATTAAAACTTAAGAATACGGATAAAAAGTAATGTTAGTGACTCTATGTTTAGGAATAAATGCCATTTAATCCAGTACCTATCTTAACACAATAAATAGCAAAGAAAGATTTCCATATACAAAAATAAACAAGAACTGTGTCTTTGAGCTGAAGCACATATCAGTCCTCGGCCATCGTTCATAGACAAGTGATACATCGTCGTACCGATTTATATTAACACTCAAAACGCAACACTTAGTCAAACAATGCCAAAAAGCAATTACACATTTATTTGATTTGTCTTTCTTTGTCAAACGAGTTCCCTATTTTATTTTAGCTTTCCATGAATTATGATTTTGTTGTCACACAGTACAAATATATCTTTTTCAAATACTGCGATATTATTAATGAACGATTTTGTAGGAAAAAGAGTTACTAAATCTGTCCCATCATAGTGAGTTAGACCATCCGTCGAAACTGTAAAGAAATCCAGTTCACTCCTTCCCCATATTCTGCCAAGATGTTTGGTGCTACTGAAATCTTTCCAAATAGTCAACAGATTATCATGGTACTTGTATATTTTCTTATCTATACAATGATAAATTCTACCAGCCATTTCGTTTATGCTTGTTCTATCCTGGCCACTGTAAATTTCTTTTAGTACAGTATCATCAAGTTCAAATATCTTATTTGTATCCCCAGTGCTTTCAAAGCACACCGCTGAAAGATAATACTTATCAGACTCAAGCATACCACGTTTAATAGACGTAAATCCTACGCGATACTCTGGAATAGAAAGGTAACTCCACGAGCTTCCATTAAAATGCAGAATGACCCCTTTGTAATCACCATTTAGAAAATCAATTGCCCCAACCGCATAGATATTATTTGGTGCATCTCCCCAAATATTATTTAAGCCAAGTAAAGTGCCTGTATCCTTATATTTATATACATTGGTCCACTGCGTTCCATTATAATGATAAACTCCTCCTCCTGGCGCATCACAAGCCCATACATCGTTCTGCGCAAAACCAAAAACACACATCATATTGCTCGAGAGACATGAAAGATCACGTGTCCAACTTACTCCATCATAATGCCATAAAGTTACATCAGAAGCTCCACCTGAACCGGTGGCCCATATATCTGTCGGGCTACTACCCCATAAACTGAATAAATAAAATAAATCCCACGGATTCGCTTTGAGAGTATCGACAGTCCATATATAATCCCGTCTTCCCGGTTCAAGGTCTTCCGGACAGTTAAGACATTTCTCTTTTTCACAATTAATACAAAAAAACGAGAATAGAAATACAAGAATATAAAAATGTAAATTTTGATTCATATTAAAACTTAAGAATACGGATAAAAAGTAATGTTAGTGACTCTATGTTTAGGAATAAATGCCATTTAATCCTTAACACAATAATAGCAAAGAAAGATTTCCATATACAAAAATAAACAAGAACTGTGTTTTTGGGCCGAAGCACATATCAATCCTCAGTCATCGTTTATACACAAGTGATACATCGTCGTACCAATTTATATTAACACTCAAAACGCAACACTTAGTCAAACAATGCCAAAAAGCAATTACACATATACAGGAACATCAACTGGAGAAATCGATATATCCTGCAAAAGCAAAAAACAAAAAACATACATATATTAAGTAACTTTTTTAATAAAGTCAACTATTTTTTGTGTCTGATCTGTCTGATCTAGGGACATGGTATCCACTTTTTGCAACAGCGTCGAGATGATAATCGGTAATGACAGGCGGAAAAATACCGATGTGGTTAGGATTGATATTAGGTGGATTCAGGTCGTTTAGAATTTCGATGGGTGTTTTCATATTTTAATAGCGGAATTTACGTTTATAGTTGAAATAAACACTATATGTAAAAGCTTTACAGAGCAGTTTACGGGGATTATGATAATCTTCCATAGTTCGAAGGACTCACTATACCATATCATAGAACTCGTCTTCAATTAGGCGGTGAGCGGCTTCGACATCTCTGTTATAAGTTTTACGACCGACCGGGATTTGGATAGATTCTGGATTCATTTGCTGAACAATTAGTTGGTAGAGAGTTAGTTTATGTTTCTGGTTCTAGGGGCTAATAAACTCTGTGCCGTTATCGCTCTGCCAAACTACCTGACCTAAGTCCACGCCACATAGGAGCAAATGCTGACACAGAAAATAGGTAAAGACCGCCATATTAGTAGTGGTTTTTTCATAAGCGTATCCAAGATACATCAGGCCAGCGCGAACCTCCCGGGCTGTGATCTGGTATTTGGGGTAATTTTGCCACAGATAGGGATAATAGTGCGGAATGTCGCATAGTTCTTTCAGGTCAATCTGAATCTTCTCAAAGACTTTTATTTGGGCCTTCACGATTCTTAAGTCACGTTTGACCTGGGTTTTGTGCTTACGGGGACGGATCAAGCCAGCGTTTTTTATGATCCGATGAATGGTAGCTGGGCTGGAGTGAATGCCATGCTCGGCTTTAATCCTGATCGGACCCAGATAAAGTTGACGACGACGGATTGCCAGAATGCGTTCTTCTTCCTGAGCGTCGATCTTATAAGGACTCTGGTTTGGGCGCCGACTACGATCTATCAGGCCGACGGTTCCTTCTTTCAGATAGCGGCTCAACCATTTTCTAACCGTCTTGCGGGTGGTACCAAATTGAACGGCTGCCATGCTCACGTTGTTATTCTGAGCATAACGGACTATCTTAAAGCGAGTGTCATAACAATTTTTCATTTCCCAATAGGTTTCATAATAGTTAATTTCAATCATGGGCTTTCTCTCTATTTGATCGATGTGATATTTTAGACTCGCTAAAATACGCGAGAAAGCCCTTTAAAAAAAGCTCTCAAAGGCTTGTTTCGCTACGCTCAACAAGCCTTTGAATTTCAAGTAACTGTTCTACACTAATCCTGTTTATCTGTAGAAGGTGGATACAATGTCCTGATACTTTGCAACCCACCGCGATTTTATGCTTTCCAAATAAGAAAAATTTTTGTTAATTCAAGCCTGAATGAAGATACGCCTAGCAACTAATGAAGACAATCAAAGCTTGCTCGCGCTTGCGCGCGAGTCACCGATGGAAAGTCACCTAATCATCAATGTTGACCGAGCGCCGGACTATTTTCTACTGGCAAATTTACAAGGCGACGACGCCCGAGTATTTGTAGCTGAACAGGATGGGGTTATCGTCGGTGCTATTGGTTGCTGTCTGCGCGAGGTTTTGCTTGCCGGACAACCGACTCGCATTGGTTACATCGGCGGAATAAAAGTTGCCGCCGCCGCTCGTAAAGGCTTGACCAGCTTCCGCTTGATGAATGCCGTTGCCAATTATTTGCGGGCAGTTCCCGTCGAAATGGCTATAGTAATTACGATGACTGACAATGAGGCGATGGCACCCATATTAGCTGGTCGGGTCGGTATGCCACCTTTTCACCCAATTAATCGGTTGGTAATCAATTACATTTTTCCACTTTTTCGACCGCAAGTTACCGGTGGCTACCAAATTCGATCGTTCCGCGAAGGCGACCTCGATCATCTGGCACGATTGTTCACTGATTTTTTTCGAAATTACTCTTTGACATTCGAATGGACACCGAAACGCCTTTCTGCTTTATTGAACCAGCCAAATTTTAGTTCGGAAAACATACTGATTGCCACAAAAGATGGTCGCCCGGTTGCGGCACTGACTTGGTGGGATCAATCCAGTTTCAAGAGAACAATTGTCGAAAAATATGATGGCTGGCTAAAAACGCTAGCTGGCTTATCGAAACCTTTAAAAATATTTCCGCAGGCGGGTGAACCGTTAAATGAACTACAGATCCGGCATATCGTTTACGAGAAAGAACATACCTCAGCCGCACGCGATTTAATCCGATATTTATTTAATGAAAAAAAGCGTAAGTACCGCCTCTTTCGCATCGGTTTTCAACAAAATTCACCTCTCGCGGCTTTGTTATCCGGATTACCGCATCTGAAAATTCATCTGAATTGCTACATCGCCTCGGATAAAAAAGACGACGAAACCCGCTTGCTAATTTCCGGACTGCGTCAAGGTCAAATCTGGGAGGATCTGTCATTACATTGAAAAAGAAAAAAAGCATTTCCATCATTTGTAACCTGCAAGCCTGCGGTGGGAAAGCCCGTCGGCGCTGGCTGGATTTCTTGAAAATCGCAACCCAGGCTGGGTTCAGTATAGATTTTCATATCACGGAATATCACGGGCATGCGACGGTTTTAGCCCGCGAACGTCTTGCCAAAGGAGCCGACCGGATCATCGTTTTCGGCGGCGACGGCACTTTGAACGAAGCTCTCAATGGCATAATCGTAAAAGACCGTCCGGTGAATCCCGACTTGCGTTTGGTTTACCTCACGGCTGGCAGTAGTTGCGATGTGGCTAAAATGTTTCTCAACCCCCAAACACTTCTACAACGGATCGCCGATGGCAAGGATTATTCGGTTGATGTGGGCAAACTTGAATGTCTGAACGCACGGGCTGAAAAGGTTGTGCGCTATTTTTTGGCTAATTCTAGCATTGGAGTAATAAGTCGTTCCATTGAAAAATTCAACCAGAAACGCCCAACGATGAATTTGCTGAAGAGAATTAATGTTGATCTGGCGGCGGTCAGTGCGGGGATTAAGACCATTATCCAATTCGAAAATATAGACAGCCGCATCTCCTATGAAAATCAGCCATTTACCACCCAAAAAATCAAAAACATCACTGTTTTCAAATCGCCCTATTTCGGCGGCGGTATGAACTACGGTGTGCCAACTAGTTATAATGATCATTTCTTACACGTCGCTACGATTGCCGCAATGGATGCCGTTCATACTTTTCGAATGATTCCTTTACTTTACTCTGGAACCATCTTGAAAACTCCGCAATCTGGGTATTGTCGGGTACAAAACCTGAGTTTTGACGCTCCCGGGCAGCATATTCCCATTGAAGCCGATGGTGAAATTGTCGGCTTTCCGCCCTGCCATTATACCATTCTGCCAGAATTAATCCATCTGGTTGTGTAAACTTCATTATTGAATTGAACTAATATTTAATGTCTGAGGTACAACTGTTGGCGGTGGTGCGGGGAAGACTATCCAAAAATAGCCAACTGAAAAAATTTTCTAACTGTAAGAAAATATTTTGAGCCACCCAACGGGATCGAACCGTTGACCTGACGATTACGAATCGTCTGCTCTACCAGCTGAGCTAGGGTGGCAAAAAGCGACCCAAATTTATAATATTTATTCGGTTCTTACAAAACAAGCAGTACGTACGGGGAGCATTGAGTTGTTTTATGAATAAGGACTTGACGGATAACTTATTGCTTAGTAATTTAAGTTTAGAATTAAGAAGTGTTTAAAATGACAGGGAGTCATATATAAGGGAATTAAATTTCAAGACTTTTTACAGGTGTTTAGAAAACGTTTACCTAAGAGGTACTCCCATTAGATAGTCCGAATATTGTAGGGAATGAGAATGTTGCGATAGGTTATATTGGAAAGTAAGCCATGAGAACCGATAGAAGTGAAGTTTGGGAACAGAGTGATGTGACCGAAATCGAATACGTGACTATCGCGCGAAGTCTGCAAAAATCACGAAAAGACTGGCTATCTCGGTTTATAGTAACCTGTTTCTATTTAATTATTTTAACCTTTAAAATCTCCTTTATGCAACCCATAACTGTCGAGGGCTCAGTAATAACTACCAATCTCTTGCCTGTTAAATATGCTTCAGTGACTTTCATTAATCAGAACGACACTACCCAAAAATATTCTGCCATCACCGATACCTGTGGTTATTATCGATTGACCGTGCCGTCCGGGATCGATCATTTTGATTACAAGTTGCCTTCTAATATTGAATTGGCTCAGAATTACCCCAATCCCTTTAATCCTTTGACTACGATTGCTTATGACTTGCCGCAAGAATCACACGTGATGTTGACAATTTATGATATTCTGGGACGTGAAGTAATAAGATTGATTGATGAGAGCCAGCCAGCTGGAATACAAAAAGTCATCTGGGATGGCAGAGATAGCTATGGTTAATTAGTGCCCAGTGGGATATATCTCTATTCCCTGAAAACAACTTCTGGATTCAATGCGACTAAAAAGATGGTCTTTATGCGATAATACCAGAGCCCTCCCGAGGGTTTCTGTACTTCGGGAGGATTTAATTATTCAGTCAGCCAATCAGTTGCCTGGTTTACCTCTTACGAGAAAACAACTGTTTTTTAAGCGAACAACTATCCATGACTAAAGAATATTAATAATATTTGACAAATGGCTTTTTACCTGATAAATTACTTTCGAAACAATGAAATGTTTAGAGAATATGATGATTGGATAAGCAATGAGGAGATTAAATTTCAGGGTTATTTGAAGTCATAAAGGAAATGCTCGGCGTCAATATGTTACTTTTTAAAAATTCAGAATCTATTAGAGATTTACTAAGAAATTGGATATTTCGATATGCATTTATTTTACTATTTTCAACAACACCTATCCTCTTAGCTCAGACTTTCAATATTCAAGGAAAAATCTCTGTAAAAGACCAAACACCGGTCAGATACGCTTCGGTAACTTTTATTAATCAGAACGACACTACTCAAAAATATTCTGCCATCACCGATGACTCCGGATACTACCGATTGACAGTGAAGACCGGTATTGATCATTTAGATTATAATCTGCCTTCCAACATTGAATTAGCTCAGAATTACCCCAATCCTTTTTCAGCATCAACTTCTATCCAGTATAAACTCAATATCAAATCCGATGTAGAAATTACTATCTACGACTTACTGGGAAGGGAAGTCCGGAAGTTTATCTCAGATAACAAATCACCCGGAGTATATAGTGTTATATGGGATGGTAAGAATGAACTTGGCCAAAAGGTATCTACCGGAGTTTATATCTACAAACTTCAGGCAGGCAATGAAATTAGGGTAGGTAAAATGGTTTTTGGTATATATGACCAATTTGGTGCATTTTCATCATTTAATGCCGCACGTTTTAATACTTATTTCTTCCAAAAGAAGATTGATGAAGCAGTTTCAACAGTATCCTATAATGTTGTGATAAATAATAAAGCTGAGACAAAGCCTAGAATCTCTTCTACCCAATTTAATGATTGTCATTTTGCATCGGATACTATCATCAATTTTCAGGTCGAATTATTTATCATGCAATTTGCGTTCTGTTATAATAAAGAATGGGATATTTGCCTGAATAATAATAAAGGTACAGGTTACTATAACATCACAGATAAAATGAGTGGCGTCGATTATAATCCCACATGGTCACCTGATGGTAGGTATATTGCTTTTGATCATTTAAAAAATTATCTATACCTCTACGATACCTTTAATGATACATGTATAGAATTTATTTCTTCAAGCATTTATTCTGCAACTGTTCCTTATTGGACTCCTGACAGTAAGAAATTAATCTATAAATATCATATTATCTCTTATCCTGAAGAATGTCATATAATTAATATTGATGGCACTAATGACCGTAAAATTGACTATTTCCCGGATTATTTCCTATCGGACAGTTATACTTTTATATATGAAAAAAATGGCAAGATATATAAAAGTAATATCGATAATTCATATAATGAACTGGTTGTTGATTTAAATAATCAGGGAGAACAGGTAGGAACTCATTTGATTCAGGATTTTAATCCCAGAGATGAGGTTTTTTTATTTTGTTGTAGGGATTCTAATGGAATTAATATGATTAAATCTTGTAACCTGAAAACAAAGGAAATTCAGGTGGTTTTATTGGGGAATGAAGAATATTGTTATCCGAGGGCAAAGTGGTCACCGGATTTCTTAAAAATCTGTTTCATGGAAGGAAAAGAGGGATCTGTAGATTCAACTTATGATCAATATTTATCTATTTTGGAGAACGGAATATCTCACCGGCTTTTAAGGATTGGTATTAATGATAAACCTGGAGGTACATTCGGTTTTAGCTGGGAAGATCCGAAGTTTTCACCAGATGGTAAATACATTGCGTACGGAACACTATTTATAGATGGTGACTATTATGTAATCTTACACAGGGATTTGTATACCATCGAAGCCGCTACCGGTGAAATCAAATTTATCGATAGTTGTACATACTATAACTGGAACCCTTTAATATTACATTGATAAAATATAGACAGAACAAATTATACTTATGTATTCTCTATAAATATAAATAATTAAACTTAAAGGTAAGGAGGAACGTGTGAAGTCTTTTACGAAGTTAATCAATGTAGTTGTCGGTATCTTTGGATTATTCTCATTTGCCCAGGACAGTATGAGTGAAAGAGTATTCTATACTGAAGAACAAATGCTAAAAATGTGTGGCGCTCCGATTGATCCCGTAAAAATGAAAAACTTGGATGCTGTACAGGATAGTATGTATAAATCTTATCTATCAACATTAGGTTCATTGCAAGAATCTGGAGGAATTAGTTGGCGAGAATATATGAGCGATGTAGAAAATCAAGAAGAATATCCCTGTTGTGGTATCTTTGCGGCTACAGCTGTTGCGGAAGGACAGCTACAAATTTTATTCGGCTCTCGCATTGGCGAGCACGGAATTAACTTGGATGAACTAGAAAAATACGATCCAGAAATTCCGGCACTGACAGAAGTAGCTCTAGGCTCAATCCAATATTCAAAAATCGGAAGTGAAATCGGATCTTATCCTAACTATGAAGGTGTGAAATGGACAATACTTACACATACCAATAGGTCAACAGACCCGAATCTACCATTGTGGGGCATTGACCGTATCAAAGAAGCTTTAGAATATGGACCTATTACGGCAGAATTTAAGATTTATCAGGATTTTCCATATTATTACTGGAGCCACGTTGATACAGCAGTATATCATTGGAATGGTACAAGTCCATATACAGGGAGTAATCATGCTATTGCAATTGTTGGTTATTATGAAGACATTGAAAATCCTGAAAACTCTTATTGGTTATGTAAAAATAGCTGGACCGAGGACTGGGGTGATGACGGATATTTCAGGATGGGATTTGGAGAATGCGGTATAGAAATAATAAATTGTTGGAGAGTGACAGTTGATAATACTTGTTATGCAAAGATAGTTTCCAACCTACAAACATTTCAAGTTGCAATGAATTCATGGTGGACAAATAACGAAAAGGCACATATTCTTAATAATATAATAATAACCAGTGGCCAAACAAATTCAGTACCATCTGGCGCTTATATCTTATTTTCTAATAACACATCTTTAACAATTAATGGCACATTATCAGCAGTAGGCACCACAGGTTCAAAGATCACCTTTGATTTTACCTCTCCCAGCAGTACCTATCAGAATGGGATAAAATTCAACAGCGGCTCCGGCGGTATGCTTTCATACTGTAATATTAAAAATGCCTATCATGGCGTCAAATGTTACAGCAATTTGCCTACAATTCAATATTGTGATATTTATAATAACGGCACCGGAATTTATATCTACAATGCCGGTTCTTGTTCTAGTCAAATCTGCAACAATAATATTCATAATAACTCGACTAATGGTATTTTCATATATAATTCAACCGTCATTAATGTACATAATAACATTATCACAAATAATGGCGAGTGCGGCCTTTACTGTACCAGTAATGGAAAACCCTACCTATGGGAAAACATTATCAGTAATAATGGTCAGGCTGGGGTATATTGTATTATCAATAGTCCAGCTCTTTTTGGTGACCGTCGTCGTCATCCCGGATATAATCTGATAACTCAAAATTATACCGGGGTAACCTGCGGTTTAGAAAGTGATGTAAGAATCGGTGCCCCAGATCTCGCAGGTTATAACAGCATTCATGATAACACTGGTTATGAAGTTTCAGTGACTTATGACAGTTATGTCATGGCCGAGTATAACTGGTGGAACCGTTATCCGCCGACCTATCCGAATTATTATTATGCCGGTGATTTTTACACCTTTATGGGCGGTACGATTGATTACATTCCGGCACTGACATATGATCCGTTAGTGGGCGGATTAGCCAAAACCGTAGCATATGATTTAAATGAGCCCGGCTCAAATCCACCAATAGGCTCAGCCAGCAGTATCTTTTTGGATTCCGAATTAATTGAAGCCCTGGGTTACCTCTTTGATGAAAAATATGAATATGCCATCGCTATATACGTTAAAAGGTTAAATAATGAGACTGATAAGAGCAAACAGAAGTATATTCTCTCCTGCATTGCCGAGTGTTATGAGTTGTCAGGCAAAAATGGTTTTATTGAATATTTGAACAATGATGTTCGCCAAAACCTATCCAGGAAGGATGAACTCTATGCCAAGACCCTAGAACTGGAGAATTATGTACTGATGCAAGCCGGAAAAATTCAGGAAGCCATTGACAATTATCTCATCATGAAAAATGAGTTTGCCGATAATGAAGCTATCCAGAAAAATGCTTTGTTCAATCTTGGCTATCTCCATTATGTAGCGCTTGATAATCGGGATCAAGGTCAAGCCTATTTCGAAGAGTTTATCAAAAAATATCCCGACGAAGATTTGAATCTAATAATATATGAGACTATGGGTGAACCGGAAAAGTGGAAATTAATCAAGAAAATAGCTCCTCCGATTGCTGATGAAGCCGATATTGCAGTTTTACCTTCCGAGTACCGTTTGCTGAATAATTATCCCAATCCCTTTAATCCTTCAACTACGATTGCTTATGACTTGCCGCAAGAATCACACGTGATGTTGACAATTTATGATATTCTGGGACGTGAAGTAATAAGATTGATTGATGAGAGCCAGCCAGCTGGAATACAAAAAGTCATCTGGTATGGCAGAGATAGCTATGGTCAATTAGTGCCCAGTGGGATATATCTCTATTCCCTGAAAACAACTTCTGGATTCAATGCGACTAAAAAGATGGTCTTTATGCGATAATAGAGAAATTATCTGACACAACATCAACCCTGTGAGAGTAATCATAATATATTCAAAATATATTCAAACTTATCTTGCCAGCCAGCCGCCGTCAACTGCCACGGTATAGCCGGTCATATAATCGGATGCTGACGAGGCTAAGAAAACCGCCACGCCTTGTAAGTCAGCCGGTTCGCCCCAGCGCCCGATAGGAATACGCTCGAGGATTGATTCTGCTCTCGCCGGATTAGCACGCAGAGGCGCGGTGTTATCGGTCGCCATATAGCCGGGTGCTATAGCATTGACATTGATATGATGCGGCGCGAGTTCATTAGCCATTGCGCGGGTCAATCCCATAGCGGCGCTTTTCGAAGCGGTATAGGACGGCACCAAAATTCCACCCTGAAAGGACAATAGTGAAGCGATATTGATAATCTTACCGCCTTCTCCTCGCGCAATCATCAATTTAGCCACAATCTGACTGAGGAAAAAGACCGTATTCTGATTAAGGTTAATGACATCGTACCAGTCCTTTTCGGAAAATTCCGTCAGCGGTGCGCGTCGAATAATTCCGGCATTATTGACCAGAATATCAATGCGGCCGAATTTTTTCACTGTGGCGTCAACTACCGGCTCAATATTGGCTTTTTCCATCAAATTAGCGGTAAGGCTGAGCGCTCGGCGACCATAGCCAGCAATAGTTTCGTGAGTTTCTTCAGTTGGTAAAATGTCCACCAAACTGACGTCGGCTCCAGCTGAAGCCAGAGCCGTGGCAATCGCCTGCCCAAGTCCCCGCGCGGCGCCGGTGACCAGCGCGACTTTACCGTCCAGTTTGAATAAATCTAAAACATTTTTGTTTTCCATATACTCCTCTTTAATTGTCTTGAAATTTATTTCTTCCACGGCGGAGACGCCGGTAGAAACGACTCAAATTCACTAATCAGAGAACCTTCCTTTTCTTCTGAATATTGTCCGTTGATGAAATCATCCAGGTATTTTTTAAAAAAATTCTCCCAGGAATCTTCCTCGTGTCCCGGATTTATTGGGAAAAAACGAGCTGAATTAGCGCGGGCGGCTTTGAGATCGCCGAGAGCGTCGCCAATCATTAGAATTTTCTGGGGTTCATATCTTGCGCTTGCCGCCTGCTCGATCTGCTCCTTTTTACTGCCAACTTCCTGCCCGGCAATCGCCCGAACATAGCGCGCAATGTTATGTTCTTCCCATTCGCGCCGCAGAGCTTCCGTGGGTGTCGCTGAGCAAACCATTACATCAGCTACTTCGGCAAGACGCTGTAATGATTCTCTTACATAAGGAAACGGCGGTACATCGTGAACCATTCGAGCGATATCGGCATTGACGGCTTCACTCCATGCCAGAGCTTGTTGCAAAACCGTATCGCCGCTCCGTTCAACTTCGGCGTTGAGAGTCGGGTTGCCGAGTTTGGTTTCGCGGGCAATCCAATCTCGCAAGGACTGAGCTCTGGGAATGGTTACGCCCCGCCGTTGCACTTCCGGCCAATCAATTAATAAGTCAAAAGTCATCGTCAAAGCCGGAAAGCGGTTGATCCCCCGCCATTTGGAATAGAGATTGACGAATTCAGCTGCGGCGCGGGCATATTTTGAAACGGCTTGTAAGTTCCAATAATAGATAATATTGGGAATAAAGCATTCCTTGTGTTTGATTTCCATCGTATCGAAAGCACAGCCGTCCGAATCTATCGCGACCAGAAAGTCGTGCTTTTTCTCAAATTTTAGCGAATCTGCCAGCGTCATCGTTCTGTCTCCTTCGTGGAAATGAATCAAACCGTATAAGTCGTGGAAGATGTCTCTCCACCACGTCCGGTCCAGTTAGTATGAAAGAATTCTCCGCGCGGCTTGTCAACCCGCTCGTAAGTATGTGCGCCGAAATAATCACGCTGAGCCTGCAGAAGATTAGCCGGCAGGCGACTGTTGCGGAATCCATCGAAGTAATTCAAAGCGGAAGCCAGCGCTGGAACCCAGATGCCATTCGTAACAGCATTAGCGACTACTCGGCGCCAGGCATTTTGCGACGATTCGATTTTTCCCTTGAAAAATGGGTCGAGGAGTAGGTTGCTCAGGCTGGGATTTTGATCGAATGCCTCTTTGATTTTTCCCAGAAATACGGAACGAATGATACAGCCGCCGCGCCACATTAAGGCGATACCGCCATAATTTAAATGCCAGCCGAAGTCCTTAGCCGCCATACGCATCAGAACATAGCCCTGGGCATAGGATACGATTTTAGCCGCATATAAGGCTTGACCGAGGTCGGCGATGAATTGTTGCTTGTCACCTTTGAATTCCGGTTGCGGTCCTTTCAAAACCTTGGAAGCCGCGACGCGCTCATCTTTCATCGCCGAAAGCATCCGAGCATAGACGGCTTCGCCGATCATCGTTAGCGGTGCGCCAGCATCCAGTGAAGCCACCACCGTCCATTTGCCAGTACCTTTTTGACCGGCGGTATCCAGAATTTTCTCGACCAGAGGCTGTCCGTCTTCATCTTTATAAGCCAGAATATCGCGGGTAATTTCAATCAGGTAGCTTTTTAGATCACCCTCATTCCAATCGGCGAAAACCTGATGCATTTCGGGGTAACTCAAGCCGAGCAGGTCTTTCATAATTTGGTAAGCTTCGCAAATCAATTGCATATCACCATATTCGATGCCGTTGTGAACCATTTTGACAAAATGACCAGCGCCGTTTTCACCAACCCAGTCGCAACACGGTGTGCCGTCCTCGACTTTAGCCGCAATCGCTTGAAAAATCGGCTTGACGTGCGGCCAAGCCTCCGGTGAACCACCCGGCATAATTGACGGACCATTTAGCGCGCCTTCTTCTCCGCCGGAAACTCCGGTACCAATATACAGAAAACCCTTCTCCTCCAGATATTTTGTGCGGCGAATCGTATCCGGAAAATGCGAATTGCCGCCGTCAATAATTATATCGCCTTTTTCTAAATGCGGGATTAGTAATTCGATAAAATCATCCACCGGTTGACCGGCTTTTACCATCAGCATAATCTTGCGAGGTTTTTTTAACGAGGCAATAAATTCTGGAATCGAGTGAGTGCCGATGATATTTTTGCCCTTGCCACGCCCAGCCAGAAATTTGTCCACTTTTTCGACGGTGCGATTGAAAACCGCCACCGTGAAGCCATGCCGCTCCATATTCAGCACCAAATTCTCGCCCATAACGGCTAATCCAATTAAACCTATGTCTGCTTTATTCATTTTTTAAATCCTCCTGATATTATAATTTAATTATTAAATCTTTCCTTGGTAGCCCAGAGCCCAAGCGCCGGATTCGAAATGTAAAATACCTCTTCGCCGTCCGGTAGAATGTTGAAACCATCCTGCATTTTCGCTGGATCATAACGTGCCAATATTGGCGCCAATTCGCCATATCGGAAATTGACGCTTTCGATTTCTTCCCGACTAATATAACCGGGGCAATATATTACCGTAAAGCGGTTTTCCGACGAACCGTGAATCAGATGGGCGGCCGCACTGAGATTATTCTGTAAGTCACTATTTTCCTTTACGAATTGCATAACTTCCGGCGTGGTGCGGTAGCCGTATTTACGAATCAGTCGATCAATTTCCGGATCCTCACCAAATTCACGTAAACCGGGCGCCAGCACGATTAATTCACCATCATCGGCAATCGCCATACGAGTCCGATAAATGCTTTTATTACCGAGCCAGGTGCTCTTAAATTCCTGCGGATCGAGATAAACGACGACTTTCTTGAGCGGTTTATCCAGCAGATCGAAGTTAATAGTCAGCGACAGTTCGCTCGCCAGCCGGAAACACTCGTAGTCGTCGCCGATAAATAAGCCTTTCATCGCCATCTGCCCGTTGCTATTTTTTCCAATTACCGTCAAGACATAGACGATTGGCATTTGCCGGGCAAAATTATCCGAAGCATAGTTCAGCACGCGGCGCACCGGCGTATCGGCGCGTCCCATAATGCGTTCCATTCCGTAAACCGCACCTAAAAAATGGCTCTTATTAATACCTTCCTGACCGCCGGTTCCGACGAAAATATTCTTGTTATAATTCGCCATACCGATCACTTCATGCGGCACAACCTGCCCGATGGATAAAATCAGATCGAACCCACCTTCGACCAACAATTTATTGACCTGCGCCGGCCAGCTATAATCCAGTTTACCTTCGGAAACTTCGAATACGAATTCACCGGGCACCACGCCGAGGGTAAATAGGTCTTCTTTCCAGTGATGAATGCGGAAGAGGTGGCGCGGCAAATCACCGAACATCGCCTCGATTTCCGCTTCGGTCATCGGAAAATGTGTGCCGAGCGCTGGCAAAATCGCCTGTAGATTCTTGCCATAATATTGAAATGCTAAACGCGTCAATTGGCCGGCTTGAGAATGGAAACGGGTAAAATCCGGCGGAACGGCTATCACTTTACGGCGCGCTCCCAATTTCGCCAGAGCTGAAAAAAAGCCGTCCCGAATCTCGGCTTCCGTCAGTCCGTAATCAGCTGAGCATTTTGCAAAATACAACATTACAGATTGTCCTAAAACAGTTTAGCGCTGGATGCGGGCTGAGCCGCCTTTAATAAAATTTTCTACTTCGGCTAAAGTTGCCATTGTCGTATCGCCCGGATAAGTCGTTACGAGAGCTCCGTGTGCCCAGCCGAGTTTGACGGCTTCTTCGGGCGGAACATTCTTCAATAAACCATAGAAAAAGCCGGACGCAAAGCCGTCGCCGCCGCCGACTCGATCATAAACATCCAATTCAGCCGTCGGTGCCTGGTAAGTTGCGCCATTGATCCAGGCAACCGCGCTCCAGCTGTGGCGATTAGTCGAATGAACTTCCCGCAGGGTAGTTGCCACAACCTTAATCTGGGGATATTTTTTGACCACATCGCTAATCATAGCAATAAAAGCTGATGGATCGAGCTTTGACTTGGCAGTTATTTCCGGGCCGGGAATCCCCAGACCTTTCTGTAAATCCTCTTCGTTGCCGACCAGCACATCCACATACTTGACAATTTCATTAATGACCTCCACCGCTTTCTTTTCACCGCCCCACAAATTCCAGAGTTTGGCGCGAAAATTTAGGTCGAAGCTGGTAACTGCACCAGCCGCCTTAGCGGCTTTCATAGCCTCGATGATCACCTGCCCGGTAGTTTCTGAAAGTGCCGCAAAAATACCACCACTGTGAAACCAGCGAATACCTTCGGCGAAAATTGACTTCCAGTCAAAATCACCAGGTTTTAACAAAGCGGCGGCTTCGTTCGAACGATTGTAGAAAACTACCGGCGCGCGTACGCCGTAGCCGCGATCGCTGTAAACCGTTGCCATATTCGGACCGTTCACCCCATTATGGGCAAAATGTTTGTAAAAGGGCTTGACCCCCATCGCCCGCACACGCTCAGCAATCAAATCGCCGATCGGATAATCAGCCATAGCGGTCGCAATGCCGGTATTCAGCCGAAAGCAATCTGCTAGGTTAGCCGCCACATTATATTCACCACCGCTGACGTGAATTTTGCATTCGGTAGCTTTGCGGAACGGCACCGTGCCCGGATCCAACCGATGCACCAACGCCCCGAGTGAAAGCAGGTCAAGACTGCCAGTCGGTTTAAGATTTAGTCCACAGTTCATATTACAAATCCTCTCATTTTTAGTTATTAAATAATTCAAACCCCGCTGTAGGCATTAAAACCGCCATCCACTGGAATAATCACACCGGTCACGAATCTGGAACTGTCTGAAATCAAGTAAATCAGCGTCCCAATTAATTCTTCCGGTTCACCAAAGCGCCCCAATGGCGTAGCGGCGATAATTTTACGCCCACGTTCGGTCAATTCACCAGTCTCCTTATCAGTCAACAAAAAGCGATTCTGGTCGGTGAGGAAAAAGCCCGGCGCTATTGCATTGACTCGGATATTTGGGGAATATTCCTGTGCCATGTGAACCGCCAACCATTGCGTAAAATTGCTAACGGCGGCTTTGGCGGCTGAATAAGCCGGAATGCGCGTCAGCGGGCGAAAAGCATTCATAGAGGTGATATTGATAATATTGCCGAACTTCTGTTTAGCCATAATTTTGCCGAAAACCTGACTGGTCAAAATTGTTCCGAGCAAATTCAAATCCATTGTAAAACGTAAAGCCTCAGCCGGCAAGTCGAAAAACGAACATTCCGGCGAAGTCGTGGCGTCTGGGCGATTACCGCCGGCGCCGTTTATCAAAACATCAACCCTGCCAAACTCTGCCTTAACTTTAGCGGCGGCATTTTGCAGGCTGTCTTTCTTTAAGACATCGGTCGGGGTAAATAAGATGCGATTACCACTTTTACCCGGTGAAGATGGAAGAGCAGTTGTCGGCGGTTCACGCAAATCGAGTACCGCTACATTCGCTCCGGCTTTAAATAGCTCGGAAACCATCACACGTCCTAAAATGCCGGACCCACCGGTGATGACCACGGTTTTGTCATTTAAATCGGTTTTCATTAATGCATTCTCCTTTTAAATTAATATCCAAATAAACGGGGCAAAAAGAGACTAATCTGCGGAAAATATGTCACCAATAACAAGGCTACGATCATAGCCGCATAAAATGGTAGAATTGACTTCACTATTTTGGGAATTGTGGTATTGGCAATCCCACATCCGATAAATAGAACCGATCCAACCGGTGGCGTGCATAATCCAATGCACAAGTTCAGAACCATAATTATTCCGAAGTGAATTGGATGAATGCCCAAAGCGGTTACAATCGGCAGGAATATTGGCGTAAAAATCAATACCGCTGGTGTCATATCCATAAATGTTCCCACAAACAGCAGAATCAAGTTGATTATCAGCAGAATGATGATTTTACTGCTGGATAAGGCGATTAACGAAGCGGTAATAGTCTGAGGAATATTGGCGTAAGACATAATCCACGACATAGCCATCGAAGTTCCAATCAACAGCATAACAATAGCCGTCGTCGTGACCGTTTCCAGCAGTACCTGCGGTAGCTCCTTCCATTTGACTTCATGATAAATTAATACCGATAGGATAAAGGTATAAAGCACTGCGATCGCCGAACCTTCAGTTGCGGTAAAAAATCCGGCAATAATTCCGCCGATGACAATGACAATCAGCATCAAGCTTGGCAAAGCATCCAGAAAGCGCATAATACCTTGTTTGAAGGTATAGCGCTCCTCACTTCCTCGATATCCTTTTTTGACGGCAATAACACCAGCTACTACCATTAGCAACAAGCCAACCAGAATCCCTGGCAGGTAACCGGCAATAAAAAGAGCCGCAATGGAAACCCCGCCACTCGCAAGACTATATACGATCAAGATATTACTGGGAGGAATCAATAATCCGGTCGTAGATGAGGTTATATTAACCGATGCGGAATAATTGGTGTCGTAGCCCTCTTTTTCCATCAGTGGGGTCATAAAACCACCAATTGCCGCCGCCGCCGCCGCCGCTGAACCAGAAATCGCCCCGAAAAACATCGCCGCCAAGATATTGACGTAAGCTAGCCCACCCGGCCAGCGTCCCACCAATACCTTGGCAAAATCAATCAAGCGGCGTGCAATCCCACCCCGACTCATTAATAAGCCAGATAAGATAAAGAAGGGGATTGCCAGTAAGGCAAAACTATCAAGGCCGGTTGCCATTCGTTGGGCAACGGTCGTCAGAGCCGGCAGAGTATCAATACTGAGCAACATAGTGCTCAGAGTAGCGATACCAATACTGAAGGAAATTGGTACTCCGGCTAATAGCAGAAAAACGAAACTTATAACTAGTACTATTAATTCAGTCCACTCCATGGTATTCTGTCCTTTTTTCAGGTAGATTATTTGTTGAATCGGGTCGAAATAGCTGGCCAAATAAACCAATTATTTCCACAATTGAGTAAATGGCAATTAATATCCCACTAATAGGTAAAACCATATAAACATAGCCCAGTTTTACCTTCAAAGCCGCCGATAATTGGTTTAAAGTCAAGGTAATAGTTACTAGGCGCAACCCGCCAATTACCATTACGGAGATCGCAAAAAACAGAACACAAATCTGGATGAATATCTGCAAGCGGAGTGCGTTATTTCTTTTCATCTTAGCACTGAATAAATCAATCGCCAGATGCATTTTATTTCCGGCGGCGTATGCGGCGCCGAGTAAGCCAACCCAAATTAGCAGATAGCGCGCCAGTTCTTCGGTATAGGAACTCGGATTACGAAGGATAAAGCGTGTAAATACCTGCCAGAGCACATTAAACACCGAGATAGCCATTAAAACCACTACGACCCATTTTAAAATATTATCGAGTATTTTGCGTATTTTTAACATCATTGCACCGCCCTGATTCTTTGGATTAATTCATAAATCTCAGGATCACTTCGATAACTTTCGTAAATGTCCTTGACTTTTTCTTGAAATGGACGTTTGTCAGGATAACTCACAACCACGCCCGCTTTTTGGACTTCCTCCAGCGCTTCCTGCGTGGCAATTTTCCACAGTTCACGCTGGTATATAGCGGCTTCGTCCGCCGCAGACTGCAACCACTCCTGAACTTGAGGTGGTAGATCATTCCAGACCTTCGTGCTAATCAATAATATATCCGGCACGGCCGTATGTTCGTCCAGCGCAAAATATTTAGCTACTTCGTGATGATGCGATAGGTAAAAGGAGGGAGGATTATTTTCCGCAGCATCCACAATACCTTGTTGCAGAGCCGTATAAAGTTCGCCCCAGGCGATCGGCGTAGCCGAACCGCCCATAGCCTGAATCATTTGAATGGAAGTAGCGCTTTCCTGCGTTCGAATCTTTAAACCTCGTAAATCTTCCGGAGCATTAATCGGCTTTTTGACCGAATAAAAACTGCGACAGCCGGCATCCAGATAACATAATCCACGAATCCAGTATTTTTCTCCTTCGAGTAAAAGCTCGCGACCAATCTCGCCTTCCAGAACCTTAAACCGATGCTCGTCGTCGCGGAAAAGATAGGGCATACTGAAAACTTTCATTTTATCCACAAAACCTTCCAGCACACTGCACGAGACCTTTGTCATTCCCAAACTGCCGATCTGAAGCAATTCTACATACTCGCGTTCCGAACCCAATTGACCGCTGGGATAAATATCAATACGATATTTTCCACCGGATTTTTCCGCAAAGCGTTCGCTCATATAAACCAAGGACTTGTGAACGGGATGTGAGGTATCCAGAGCATGCGCCAGTTTGATGGTTTTGGTGCGTGCTTCTGACTCACAACCATTCAGGCAAAAGCCACTTATTATTATTGCGGTACCTAGTCCAATTATTGTTAGAAATTTAGTTCTCATAAAATTACTCGATGTGTTTAGAGTTTATAGGTTTTTTTTGCTAAATCGTAGGTCAGCGCTCTGATTAAAACGTGCGCTTCATCTAAATCAATAATGTGTCGAACGACCAAACCAGCTAGGAAATTAGAATCTACCCGGCGACAAAGATCGTGCCGCGCCGGTATTGACGGAAAGGAACGCGTATCATCGGTAAATCCCACGGTATTATAAAAACCGGCGGTCTCCGTAACCATTTCCCGAAAGCGAATCATACCCTGAATACTGTCATGAAACCACCAAGCCGCACCCAGCTTCATAGCCGGATAATAACCGGCGAGTGGCGCCAGCTCGCGGGAATAGGTTGACTCGTCCAGAGTAAAAACCACCAGTGTCAAACGGCTATCAGTCCCGTATTCATTCAGCAGTTCGCGTAGATTAACCGTGAACTCCGAACGCACCGGAATATCGGCTCCGGTATCAGGTCCAAATCGCCGAAAATTTCGCAAATTGTGATTTCGCAGAGCGCCAACGTGCATCTGCATCACTAAACCGTCGGCTACACTCATCCGAGCCATCTCCATTAACATATTAGCGGTAAATAAACGTGCGTCATCGGCGCTAGCTTTTCCATTACGCGCCCGTTGAAAAATTTCTTCAGCCTGGGGTGCGCTCAATCGGTGAGTATAGGCGCTTTCGACTCCTTGATCAGTCGAAACGGCGCCCATAGTCTTGTAAAATTCGCGCCGATTTTCGATAGCGTCAATGAACCTAGCATAAGTGTTGATTTCATAACCGACGGCGTCCCCCAATCTCTCGATTTCTCGATGCCAGCCAGCCGCATTTAGATTGAATAGAGCGTCCGGCCGGAAGCAGGGTACGATTCTTCTTTTCCATCCGGATTCCTTTATCTGGCGATGATATTTTAGGCTATCAGCCGCGCCGTCAGTGGAAGTCAAAACCTCGATATTAAATCGCTCATATAAAGCGCGCGGGCGAAATTCCGGCTTCTGCAGTTGATTTTGCAAATGATCATAAATCGCCATCGCATTGGCGCTATTGAGCTTTTCGGTGACTCCAAAAACTTCACTAAATTCATAAGCCAGCCACAAACTGGTGGGTGTTCCGGCAAACAGATAATAATTATCGGCAAAAATTTGCCAGATTTTTCGATGATCCGTCTCGACCGGCGTGCCGTCGCGAGTCGGAATTCCCAGCGATTCCAGTGGAATTCCTTGAGAATATAAAAGGCGATAAATGTAATGATCAGGCAAAATGAAAAGAGCCGTCGGATCCGGAAACGGTTGATTTTCGGCTAAAATTTTAGCCTCGATATGCCCATGCGGCGAGATTATCGGCAAGTCCTTGACTTGCTGGTAAAGTTCACGTGCCAGCGATCGAATCGCTGGGTCTGAATCAAAAAAACGGTCAGAAGGTAAAATCATAACTCCTCATAATTGTATTGTAATTTGCGACAGGTTTCACCAATTACTAACTGGGATGGAACGACAATATGTTGTTCGCTACGTCTCTCCGACGAATGCAATTCATCCAATAATAGATTAAAGGCTTTCTCACCGATAGCACTGGCTGGTTGATCCATAAAAGTCAATGCTGGCGACAGATAACGATTAAACTGACCACCCCCAAAACAAACTAGGTCAATATCGCCAGGAATTTTCAGACCCAGTTCGCTAGCGGCTTCGAAAATGCCGAGCGCAACCGGAAAAGTTACCGCAAATATCAACTCGGGTAAATCTTTAGTCTCAGCTACTTTTTTTAATGCTTCATATCCGGCTCGCTCACCAAAACCACCTTCGATAATCCAATCTTCGCGAATCGGCAAATTATTGTCAGATAATGCCTGTCGAAAACCAGCCTGACGTTCGTAGCCGATATTGGTGTGACTATAACCGGCGAAATGAGCAATTTTGCGATAACCGGCTTGAATGACATAATTCGTCAAGCGCGCCGCCGCCGCTCGGTCATCAGTCACAACGTAATTACTTTCCAAACCGAATGGAATCCGGTCAAAAAATACAATTGGTACACCGCGCTTTTTAATATCTTGAAAAATGCTGGTGTCAGTTGTATTCTCGGTGACTGAAACTAATAAGCCTTCAACTCGCATCGCCAGTAAAGTCTGGATGTGTTTGAGTTCGTATTCCGGATTCTCCTGGGATACGGTCATGATTATGTCGTATTGACTGGCATTGGCGGCATTGTAAATTGATTCAATGCAGGTAGCAAAAAAATAGTGAGCCAGCTTCGGTACGACCAAACCAATTGTCCGTGAGCTTCTGGCTGAGAGATTACGCGCCATAAAATTGGGAACGTAACCCAATTTAGCGGCCAGCGCCTGGACTTCGCGCTTGGTGGCTGAGCCGATATCAGGGTGATCCCGCAACGCCTTAGAAACAGTGACTTTAGAAACCTTTAACTGGCGAGCAATATCATCCAGGGTAACGTTTGGCGATCTGTTTGGCGGTTTGTTCACTATTTTTTCACTTTACCGTTAACTTTATCGGTTAAGTAAAATGCAAATCTTTTTCCAAATTGTCAAGTAAATTTTTTTGAATTCTCCAATATTTCATTGTTTTATAAGCCAAGTCGTTGATAATCGGGGTAATACTGCACTTGATTTAAGCCGTCACCCTTCGACAAGCTCAGGGTGACATTTCTGGTTTTCTGCTTCTATTTTTCTTTTTCTCCCTCCTTCAACCTTAGCCTTGAAGAAAGTCTAAGCTCAGGGTGATATTTTTGGTTTTCTGCTTCTATTTCTACTTTTTTCATATCTTTGTAATGAAACAAGTTTTCTTGTTCTTTTTTCCTTTGCCGAAAAAAGAACCAAAAAAGGCAACGGCTAAAGAACATCTCATGGGGGTTCGCTCTGTCCCAGCGAATGGAATTTAAGGCGCAAAAGTTACCAAGTTCATATAACATTAGTGATAGAGGAAAAGGTAGTGGATAATTACGAGTGTTCTATTACAGCGCTGAAAATTCCATTTTTTCCGCTGGGACTTCGCTTCCCAGCCGGAGATGTTCTTAATGCCGTAACGATAGTTAGAACCATTAATTTTAGTCGTCCAGACTGTCTCTTTACTCAGTCTCTTTACTAATGACCAATGACCAGTGACCAATGCCCAATGCCCAATGACCAATGACCAGGTTATTTATTCGCTGGCGAAGCTATCGAAATATCCTTGAATATGAACAACCGGTGTACCTTTATCGCCACTTCCAGAGGTTAGGTCGCACAACGAACCAATCAAGTCGGTCAGCCGACGCGGCGTTGTCCCCTGGGATTCCATAGAGCCAACCAGATTCTCTTTTTTATTCCGAATTTGTTTAGCAATCGCTTCTTCTAAAGCCAGACCAGTCAGGTCGGCGAATTGATTATCGGCGAGATATTTCAGCTTTAATTCATTAGGCGTACCTTTCAAACCTACAGTATAAGCCGGAGAAACTACGGGATCTGCTAATTCCCATATTTTTCCAACCGGGTCTTTGAAAGCACCATCGCCATAAATCAATACTTCGACCATCTTCCCGGTTTTTGATTTGAAAATTTGCTGAATGCGATCTACCACCGGTTGGCAATTGCGGGGAAATAACTTCACGGTTTCTTCGGTAGCTTTGTTCGAACCCAGCAGTCCGTATTCCGGATTATAGCCACTACCGTTCACGGGAGCTGATAAAATTTCAGCCAGGCTATAGACAATTTCCGCACCGGCGGCAATTAACTGTCGCTTGGTTCGTTCTCGGGTATGAACATCACAAGCCAGAACCTTTTTCGTGTATGACAGAATCGTTTTGGGCTGGTTGGAAAAAATTATCGTGCATTCAGCCTTTTCTCCTTCTACCAATGACTGATAATAAGCAATATAATCTATTCCAGTAAAAGGATGACAGCATTGGCCGAACAATTGTTTGAATTGAGCTTCGCTAAAAGTATCGGTCCAGGGATTAACGTTGTTTTTATCAATTAAATCAGGCGCCATCAGTTGATTGCCAACTTCATCGCAAGGATAACTGAATTGCAGAACGATATGTTTGGCACTACGCGCAATGCCTTTGAGTATAATTGCATAGCGGTTACGACTGAGGATCGGGAAAACAACTCCCAGACAATCGCCGTTGAATTTCGCCTTCAAATCAGTGGCGATGGCATCTGCCGTAGCATAATTACCTTGCGCCCGTGCGACGACCGATTCCGTAATTCCCACAATATCCCGATCGCGGATAGAAAATTTCTCGGCTTCGGCGGCTTGGAGAACGCTCGCTACTACCATTTCTTCAATTGCATCACCCTGGCGTACAACCGGTGTGCGAATTCCTCTAACTACAGTTCCAACATAACGTTTCACTTAACATATCTCCTTTTATAGGTGACAAAAAAGCATTTATCAATGTCATTTACCCTGACAATCTATAAACATTGCGGTTTGTAAACACCGAAAATTTGTTAGCACCGAGAACAAGTTAACGGCTACCTTAATTCAGTATAACTCTCACAATTTCACCGAGTCCATTACTTTACCGGGACTCGTTTTTGACCAGGTTATTTTAGGTAAATTTTAGCTGTTAATTCAACAAAAAAATGTGAAAAAAGATGTTTCATCTATAAAATCAAAGAGATAACAAGTTAATTGAGTGTAATATCCAGTTCGTAATCATTGCTTTTATTTTACCAGATTTCAGAAAATTCACCAGATTAGGAAATAATTGATTAATTTTTAGCAAATCGCGATTAATTTTCCAATTAGTTTAGTTCATTTACAAATCATTCAATAACATCAGGAGTAGAAAATGCAATATCGAGAATTAGGACGCACCGGCTGGAAAGTTTCAGCCATTAGCTTTGGAACGTGGGCAATTGGCGGAACGTGGGGCACCGTCAGGGATCAGGAATCACTGGCGGCTCTTCACCGAGCGCTCGACCTTGGGGTAAATTTTTTCGACACGGCCGATGTCTATGGCGATGGACATAGCGAGCGCTTGCTGGCGCGCCTGCGTCGCGAAAGAAGTGAGCCGTTTTATATTGCCACAAAAGCCGGTCGGCGACTCACTCCGCATATCGCTGGCGGCTATAATCGTGAAAACCTCACCGGTTTCGTGGAACGCAGTTTGAAAAATCTCGAGACAGAGACGATTGACCTTCTGCAATTACACTGTCCACCGACTGAAGTTTACTATATGCCGGAAGTGTTTGACATTCTGGACGATCTGGTCAAAGCCGGCAAAATTCGCTACTACGGCGTGAGTGTGGAAAAAGTCGAGGAGGCTCTCAAGGCAATCGAATTTCCCGGCGTTCAAAGTGTGCAGATAATCTTCAATATGTTGCGGCAAAGACCGGCCGATTTGTTCTTCAAGGAAGCCAAGCGCAAACAGGTTGGGATTCTGGCGCGCGTGCCGCTGGCGTCTGGACTGCTGACTGGCAAATTTTCGCCGAACAGTACCTTTGAATCAGATGATCACCGCTCTTTCAATCGCCATGGCGAAGCCTTTGACCGCGGCGAAACTTTCGCCGGTTTGGAATTCAATGCCGGATTGCAAGTTATCGAGAAACTGCGCCTGCTGGTTCCGGAAGGTTTCACTATGACGCAAATGGCTCTGCGCTGGATTCTGATGTTCCCGGAAGTCACCTGCGCCATTCCCGGCGCCAAACGCCCGGAACAAGTCGCAGAAAATGCTCAAGCGGCTGACTTACCGCCTTTATCCGACGCTATTATGCAGAAAATCCAGGAAATTTACGAACGCGATGTGCGCCCCCATGTGCATCAATACTGGTAAAAAGTTACTATAATAAAAGCGCGGAATGAGCACCTATCGAGGAGTAGATTTTCTATCCCTGTTGCTCTATAATACTCTTATCGCTACGCGGTGGATGCTAACCTAGGAACACATTTATTCCTAATAGGAGCGTAGTTTTTGTGACTTTGGAGTAGAATATAACCGCCAGTAGTCCCTACTTCGCTTAGAGTAAACATTTCAAAAATTAGAGTGACTGCTGAGGATAAAAAGGTTGCATTTATGGCTAAATCTAAATAACATTGGCGAAATTGATTTTATAAATGATATAAAGGCAAGGATATGGGGATGTCGAATTTTATTACTAATCAGCCTACGAAAGAACTACAAAAACGCCTGAGTGAACTCATTACCCATAGCGACGAACTCAAGTTTTTAGTAGGTTTTTTCTATTTCTCGGGTATTCGTGAATTGTACGATGGGCTTAAGGCAAATGACCGGGTCATTATCAAAGTTTTAGTGGGATTAAATGTTGATTTTTATAACTATAAGTTGGTTGAGTTTGCATCTCAGGAACAACTCACTGATGCTGAAAAAGCAAACCAGTTTTTTCAATCAGTCAAAAATTCCATTAATACCGAATATTTCGACAATAAAGAGTTCTACGAACAAGTGCGATTCTTTGTCGAACTAATTCAGGAAGATCGCTTACTAATCCGCAAAACTGATTACCCCAACCATGCCAAACTTTATATCTTCAAACTCGAAGAAGGGCAGGTAGGTAAAAAAGAACTATTTATTACCGGAAGTAGCAATCTGACCAGAGCTGGGCTGACTACTCAGAACGAATTTAATGTCGAGATTAGCGACTACGGTTTCGCCGAAGCCGATAGATATTTTGATACTTTATGGAATAAGGCGGTCAAAATTACTGAATCCGCTGAATACAAAACTAAGCTCATCGAGGTCATCAAAAAAGAGACTCTAGTTAAAGAAATTACACCATTCGAAGCTTATTGTCTGGTACTCAAATCTTACCTTGACTGTTTTACGCATAAAGAGATCGGCACGGCGATTATTGAAATTTTGGAAAAAAACGGCTATAAATCTTATCAATACCAGTTGGACGCGGTTCGGGAAGCCATCAGCATTATTGAGAATAATAACGGAGTGTTGATTGCCGATGTGGTTGGACTGGGGAAATCCATCATCGCCTGCGCGGTCGCTCTACACTTACGTGAACGGGGATTGGTTATCTGCCCACCGGGGATTATTGGCGACATTAATAAAAAATCCGGCTGGCGAATGTATATCGAGCAGTTCGGATTATTCGGCTGGGAAGTGCGTTCTTTAGGTGATTTGGAAAACACACTCAATTTCGTCAAAGAACATGATGATATTAAAGTGATAATTGTTGATGAAGCCCATCGTTTTCGCAATCAGGATACGGAAAGTTATGATTTGCTGAAAAATATTTGCCGCAATCGTAAGGTGATTTTATTAACCGCTACCCCGTTCAATAATAAGCCGGAAGATGTTCTTTCTATCTTGTCATTGTTCATAACACCGAAAAAGTCATCTATTACACTTAGTAATAATCTGACTGAAATATTCAGGCATTTTGATCAGCTTTTTAAGAAGTTGAGTTTTATTACCAAAAATCATAATTCCCAAGACCCGAAGAAAAAAGCAAAAGTCCAATTATACTATAAATCTCTATTCGATGAGGATACAATAGATTTAAAAAAGATCAAGAAGCGAACCCATATGATAGCCAGACAAATTCGTAATGTCATCGAACCAGTTACTATCCGACGCAATCGGCTCGACTTAGAGAAAAACCCTTATTACAAAAACGAAGTCAAGAACCTATCTAAAGTTGCTGACCCAATCGAATGGTTCTACGAATTAACACCGGAACAATCGGCTTTTTATGATAAAATCATTCAAGACTATTTCGGAGACTCGAATAACGGCAGAAAATTCCACGGCGCCATTTACCGCCCATTTGAATATGAAGAAGGCAAAATGGAGGATGTCGAAGAAGGCAAATTAAGCCTGGAAAAACAACGAGAATACATCGTTCAACGCGCCTTATTCGATATTATCCGTCGTCTGTTGGTCAAGCGCTTTGAAAGTTCATTCGGTGCATTCCAACAAAGTATAACTAATTTTAAAAATTTTCATACCGATGTGCTTGACTTTATTACCAAAATGGGAAATGGCGATCCTCTCAAAGGCGAATATATCTTGGACCGAGACCTGCTCGAAAAAATCTTTGCGATGGATATAGATGAAATCGAAGAACATCTCAAGGAATATGAGGAAAAAATCAAACGCGGTGAATATCCTAAAAAACACAGGCGTTATAAAATAACCAAGTTTAAATATGCCAATGAATTTGTTAATGATATCCGTAGTGACATCGAAATGTTTGCTGAAATCCTCGAGACTCTGAATGCATTGAATCTGGTCAATGATGATCCTAAGACCAAATGCTTGATTAAAAATATTCAATCAAAATTCGCCGAACCGGCTACGGCGGGCGAACCTAAGCGCAAAATCGTGATTTTTTCCGAATACGCCGATACCGTTAAATATATCGGGAATGATCTCTGCCGCTGTTATCCCGATCGCGTGCTGGTCGTTTATGGCAAATTGTCCGATGCCAAAATAGAAGTTATTAACCGTAACTTCGACGCTTCCTATAAAAAACCAAGTGATGAATACGATATTTTACTCAGTACTGATAAATTGTCGGAAGGCTTCAACCTGAATCGCGCCGGAATGATCATTAACTACGATATTCCTTGGAACCCAGTCCGAGTGATTCAACGTCTGGGACGAATCAACCGGATCAGTAAGAAAGTGTTTGATACTCTGTACATCGTTAATTTTTTCCCAACGGAAAAGGGCGCTGAATACGTCAAGTCGCGCGAAATTGCTCAAACCAAGATGTTTATGATTCATAATACCTTAGGAGAAGATTCCAAGATTTTCGATATTGACGAAGAACCTTCTCCGGCGGCTCTTTATCAAAAAATCAACCAGAATCCCGATGAAATGGAAAGCGAAAGCTTCTATACCCGGGTAATCAATCTTTTCAATGAAATCCAAAAGCAATATCCGGACGTCATTCAGAATCTCAATGATGCTCCCAGAAGAATCAAAGTCGCCAAAAATTTCCATCAAGACGAACTAATTGTCTTTTTCAAAAAGAACCATTTTTACGTCAAAACCGCTAAAATTAGCGATCCTAACCTTGAAATTACCGACTCGTCCCTCGAGGAAGTTTTAGAAAAAATTCAATGTCAGCCCGAGACGCCTTCTTTACCGATTTCGGAACAATTCTGGGATTCCTATGAGGCTGTAAAATTTTCTTTAGGCAATAAAAAAGCTCTTTCCAAAATGACAAATATCGAGAGAGAAGCATTCAACAATATCGAATTTTTACTGAAATTCAATAAATCCGAACTGCTGACCGAATCCAAAAGTTTTCTGCGAACCCTGCGCGAGGACATTCTCGATTACGGTACTCTGCCGGATTATACCCTGCGTCGGATTGCCAATCTGAAAACTGCCAACCATAGTATCGAGAAAATTATTGCCGAGATCGAAAAACTGCGCGCTGAACTGGGCGCAGATTATCTTGACAAAGAAAAAGCGCGCCTGAAAAATCTGGATCGCGAAATTATTATCGCCATTCATAATCAGAACTTAAATGATCTTCAGAAAGTTGGTTAAATATGACAAACAATGAAATTCTGCTCGACTTTATCAATGACTTCAAGCCCGCAAAAGTCAATCCCCTCTTTCGCGAATTAAGTCGAGGAACTTTGCGACCATACGAAGAGCATTTACCGCAATATACATCGGCGCCTTTTTCGGATGGCTATTGGCACGGCGCAATGCAACTCACCGACGAAAATGAACTAATCGTCTGCAGTTTTATGATTCATAAAGAGCTGAGCGAGCGCAGTGGCAAGAAAGAACAGTACAATTTAGCTAAAAAAATACTCAAAGATTTTCAGCGCTATACCGGCGGATTTTTTATCTTTTACGACACGAAAGGCGATTTTCGCTTCTCGCTGATTTATGATATTCCCGGTCCGGACGGCAAACGCTATGGGAATAACTTCCGCCGCTATACCTATTTCGTAAGCAAAGAGCAGACCAATAAAACATTTCGCACTCGCTTAAGCGAGGCAGATTTCTCGTATTTTGAAAATATCAGAGACGCCTTCAGCGTAGAAAAGGTAACAAAGGCGTTCTATGCCGAGTTGCAGAACTGGCACTTCTGGGCAATGAACATAGTTGAATTTCCCGATGATGAGGATAAAGACAAAAACAGCCGCAATGCAAAGAATCTTATCCGGCTGATAACACGCATCATCTTCATCTGGTTTATGAAAGAAAAACGGCTTATTCCATCGTCGCTTTTCGAAAAACAATTTATTGATAACCTCCTCAATTACAACGATAAAACCGGTAGCACCTATTATAAGGCTATTCTGCAAAATCTCTTTTTTGCCACCCTGAACACTAAAATGCGGAAGGATGAATCCCACAGCAGAATTTTTGTAGAAGATGCCCAGAAAAACGGTTACACAAGCGATGCCTATCTTCAGCAGGGGTACTATCGCTATAGCCGGTTCATCAAAGACAAAGAGCAATTTCTCAAGGAGTTTGAAAATATCCCATTCCTGAACGGCGGATTGTTCGAGTGCCTCGATAAAAAAATTGACGGAAAGGAAATACGAATTGACTGCTTCTCGGATAATCCGAAAAATGAAACCAGGCTCAAAGTGCCAGATGAAATATTTTTTTCCGAAGAAGAGGTTGATGCAGATTTATCGGCCTTTTTAGAGAACAATAATAGAAGAAAAGTGCGTGGCCTTATTCCCATACTCAAAAGCTACAACTTCACTACCGATGAGAACACGCCTATTGATGAGGAAGTAGCACTCGACCCTGAACTGCTCGGCAAGGTGTTCGAAAATCTTTTGGCGTCGTATAATCCCGAGACTGCCGTTACTGCCCGTAAAGCCACCGGAAGTTACTATACTCCCCGCGAAATTGTTGAGTACATGGTCACAGAGTCTCTTGTGATGCATCTGGCAGGCACACTCGGCGATGAGCCGGCAACTATCGAAAAATTGAAAAAACTTTTCTCCTATTCAGATGATAGCAATCCGTTCGATGCCGAAGAAACGGAAAGCATAATCAGTTCCATCGAAAAAATCAGGATACTCGACCCAGCCTGCGGCAGCGGCGCTTTTCCGATGGGGATACTGCATAAACTGGTTCTGGCACTGCATAAACTCGACCCGCAGAACACAAAATGGAAAAAACGTCTGATCGAGGGTGTTCCTCCCGAGCTTCAGGCAGAAGTGGAACAATCGCTCCAAAACAAATCGCTCGATTACATCCGCAAGCTCGGACTTATTGAACATTGTATTTTTGGGGTTGATATTCAGGAAATTGCCATCCAGATAAGTAAACTCAGGTTTTTTATATCCCTGCTAATCGAGCAGGAAATTGACGACAGCAAGGAGAACCGCGACATACGGGCACTGCCAAATCTCGAAACCAAGTTCGTGGCGGCAAATACCCTGATTGGGCTCGATGCAGATCTGCCCCTTAAAAGCGATGAAATAATGAAACTTGAAGAAGAGATTTTCAACGTCAGGGAAAGAATATTTTATACCA